>Ga0209345_10001587_pt1 | contig 26799 bp, 18 predicted proteins | sample Cruoilmetagenom7_FD_187294 | JGI IMG/M metagenome (GOLD analysis project Ga0209345, IMG submission 187294) | Oil polluted marine microbial communities from Coal Oil Point, Santa Barbara, California, USA - Sample 7 (SPAdes) (version 2) | ecosystem: Environmental > Aquatic > Marine > Oil seeps ...
TTGCCTTCAAGAAAAAATAACAAAACATGTAAATAAAAACTTTAATTCAGATTTGGCAACAGAATTGAAACTTAAGTCCGGAATTAACAGAATATTTGTTATGTTTAAAATAGATAAAGAAGGAAATATTGCAGATGCAAAAGCTAGAGCTCCTCATAAAACGTTAGCTGATGAAGCAATACGAGTTATAAATTTATTACCGAAAATGGTGCCTGGAAAACAAAAAGGTGAAAATGTAGGTGTAAAATATAGTTTACCAATAGCTTTTAAAGTTGAATAAAAAATAATTAAATATGAAAAAGATAGTTATTACACTATTATTTATAATAGTTGCATTAAAAACCGAAGCGCAGTCTTCGGTTTTTACCGTTGTAGATAGTTTATTCCTTAAAGGAAATTACCAGAAGGCATTGGTTTTATTAGAAAACACAGCACCTAAAACAATTGAAATCTTAGATAAAATTGCTACTATTAATCAAACTGTTGGTAATTATAATAAAGCCATTCATTATTTTGAGAAAGCTTTAAAAATTGAAAATAGTGAAGAAATTAAGGTGAAGTTAGGCGTAGCTTATAATTCTGCAGGGTTATCTTCAAAATCAATTTTAATTTATGAAGAAATTATTAAAAAAGACACTTCAAACTTATTGGTTGCAAATAGCCTAGGTAAATTGTATTTAGCTAAAAATAAAGTTATAGAAGCAGCACAATTATTTCGTTTTTTAAACAAAAAAGATTCATTAAATCCCAATTATCCGTACCAAATAGCGCAATGTTTAGCTAAACAAAATAAAAAACCAGCAATGGGACAAAGTTATTTAAAGGCATATAATTTGGATACACTTCATATTAAAAGTATTTATGAGCTAGCTAAATTCTTCAAAGAATTAAAAGATAAAGATTCAACACTATTATTTATTGATAAAGGATTAAAAATTGATAGTATTAATCTAAATCTCCTTCAGTTAAAAGCAAATGTATTGTATTTCTCAAAAGATTTTAAAGGTACTCTAACGTATTTAAATAAATTAGACAGTTTAAACTTTAGGTCTATAAATACTTATGAAATGTTTGGGATGAGTTATTTAAATTTAAATGATTTTGTTTTAGCTGAAAAATATTTTAAAAATGCACTTAGACTAGAAAGAAATAATTCTAAAATCCATTATCGATTAGGTGCATTGTATTATGATAAAAAGGAATTTAAACTTGCCAAATTGTATTTAATGCAATCTATTATGTATGGCAGAGGAGATTTAGATAAGCAGTTTCTGTTATCAGGTACTATTGCTAAAGAAGAATTTAATTTAAAAGTTGCTATAAATTATTTTAAAGATGCTGTTAAATACAATAGAAATAATGTAAACGCTTTATTTCAATTGGCATTTACTTCAGATTCCTATTTTAAGGATAAAAAAATTGCACTAAAACACTATAAAAATTTTGTTATAAGGTTTGAAAGTAAGAATAAAAAATTAACGGATTATGCAAATAACAGAATAAAGCAAATTAGAAAAGATTATTTTATGAAAGGTGAAATTGTTGAGTAACATAAATTGTTGTATTTTCACTCGTGGAAATTAAATTCTATGTTAAAGCAATTAGTTATACTATTTTTTTGTTCGTTATTAATGGTATCGTGTTCCTATTTTGAAAACAAATGGAATAGTGAATTGATACAAGAAGTAGATACTATTGTTGATTTTAATACTGTTGATGCTTTTCCGCTTTTTCCTAATTGTAAAGATATTCCTTCAAGAGAAAAGCAACAAATTTGCTTTCAATTAGAAATTGCTCAACACATATACGCTTCTTTAAAGCAATACCAATTGAATGCAAAGGAAGTTATTAATGATACAATTTTAGTAAAATTAAAAATTGATACTTTTGGGAAAACAAGTTTATCTACAATTCAAATTTCAACAAAAACGAAACAATTATTACCAGAGTTTGATAGTATTTTAAAAGTAAGTTTAAATAATTTGCCAACGTTACAGCCTGCAATAAAACGAAATATGCCTGTTACAACAGAGTTTACGTTGCCAATTGTGTTAAAGAATTAATTACTCATTTAACATTTTCCACAACGTATCTTTTAATTCAACCAAGCCTTGTTGTGCAACTGATGAAATAAATAATGTATTTATACCTTTTGGCAATTCTTTTTTAATTTCATCTTTTAATTCCTTATCTAACATATCAGATTTTGAGATAGCTAATAATCTGCTTTTATCTAATAATTCAGGATTGTGTTGTTTGAGTTCATTTAATAAAATTGCATATTCTTTTTGAATATCGTCAGAATCAGCAGGTATTAAAAACAGTAAAGTTGAGTTTCTCTCTATATGGCGTAAAAAACGGTGTCCTAAACCTTTACCCTCAGCAGCTCCTTCAATAATACCGGGAATATCAGCCATTACAAATGTTTGATAATCTCTATATTTAACAATTCCTAAGTTTGGTTTTAGAGTGGTAAAAGCGTAATCAGCAATTTTTGGTTTTGCAGCAGTTATTACAGAAAGCAACGTTGATTTTCCTGCATTTGGAAAACCTACCAAACCTACATCAGCCAATAATTTTAGTTCTAATTGAAACCAGGACTCTTTACCATCAACTCCAGGTTGTGCATACCGAGGTGTTTGGTTTGTAGAGGATTTGAAATTCCAGTTTCCTAGTCCTCCCATTCCTCCGTCAAGTAGAATTTGTTCTGTATTTTCTGAAGTGATTTCAAAAATTACTTCTTGGGTTTCAACATCTCTAACAATGGTTCCCAATGGCACGTTTATATAAACATCAGTTCCATCTTTTCCTGTACTACGAGATTTAGCTCCATGACCACCATGTTCTGCTCTAAAGTGTTTGTTAAATTTTAAATGAAAGAGTGTCCATAAATTTGGATCAGCACGCATAATTATATGACCTCCACGTCCACCATCTCCACCATCAGGGCCACCTTTGGTAATATACTTTTCTCTGTGTAAATGTACAGAACCACCACCACCTTTTCCAGAGCTAGCGTATATTTTAGTATAGTCAACAAAATTCCCTTCAGTCATTTTACATGTATTTGTTTTAGATTTTATCTAAAATTTAAATTCAATAATTTTATGTACTCTAAAGTTTTAAAGTGTATCAAAAACGTTACTTAAACGTTTTGTAATGTCGCTAATTTCTCCAACACCATCTATCCCAAAATATTTGTTTTGAGCTTGGTAATATTCTTTTAAAATTTCAGTTTTTGTAAAGTATTCGTTAAAACGATTTAAAATTTTATTTTCATCTTGGTCATCAGATCTTCCACTTGTTTTACCACGCTCTAATAAACGAGCAATTAATAAATTTGTAGGTACTTCAATGGTAAGCATTCCTCCAATTGTTTGTCCTTTTTCTTCTAAAAACTCATCTAAGGCAATTGCTTGTGCTTTTGTACGTGGAAAACCATCAAAAATAATTCCATTTGATTGAGGTATATTATCTACAACTGATTTTAACATTTTAATAGTTACATCATCAGGTACTAAGTTTCCTTTGTCAATGTATGATTTAGCGAGAATACCTAATTCAGTTTCTTTTTTAATATGAGATCTAAAAACATCTCCTGTTGAAATATGAATAAGATTGTATTTTTCTTTCAATAAATCTGCTTGAGTTCCTTTTCCAACACCTGGAGGGCCAAATAACAAAATATTTTTAATTGTTGGTTTTGTTGTAAGTTGATAGATGTCTGAAAAATTTCTACCTAAACCATCATAATCTAATCCATAACCAACTATAAATTCATCTGGAATAGAAATACCAATATAATCAATAGGTAATTCTTTTTTAAATACATCTGGTTTAAAGAAAAGTGTTGCTATTTTAAGTTGCTTTAATTTTTTATCACTGAAGATTTCATAAATTTCTTGTAGTGTATTTCCAGTGTCAATAATATCTTCTAAAATAACTACAGTTCTACCTTCTAAATCTTCATTAATTCCTACTAGTTGTTTTATTTTTCCTGTTGAATTTGTTCCTTGGTAAGATGCTAGTTTTACAAATGAGACTTCACAGTTGTAGTTGTACTCACGTACAAAATCTGCTACAAACATAAATGAGCCGTTTAAAATGCCTATAAAAATAGGCGTTTCATCTTTACAGTCTTCAGATACTTCTTTAACTAATTGTTGTATTGCTTTAGTAATTTTATCTTCTGATATATATGTTTTAAAATATTTATCGTGTAGTTTAATGATGCTCATTGTGTTGCTTTGTTACAAATTTAAGAATCCAAAAATAATATTGGTTTGATTTTAATTATTTTATTTGCTAATTTGAAATAGAAAAACCGTTTTGAAATCTCAAAACGGTTTTAAAGATTTAAGTTTTACTTAACTTATTTTTTTTTATCTAATTTATTAATAGTGTCATACATTAATGGTGATGCAATAAATAATGATGAATAAGTACCAACTAACACACCTATAATTAATGCAAACATAAATCCTTTAATAGAATCTCCACCAAACAAGAAGATGGCTGATAGTACTACTAATGTTGTTAATGAAGTATTAATTGTTCTTCCTAAAGTACTACTTAATGCTTTATCTACAACATTTGAGAATTTCCAAGAAGTATGAATACCTGTAAACTCACGAATTCTATCAAAAATCACCACAGTATCATTTAATGAGTAACCAACAACGGTTAATATGGCTGCAATAAATGATTGGCCAATTTCCATATCAAATGGTAAAAATTTATATAATAATGAGAATAAAGCCAATACAATTAATACATCATGAAATACTGCAGCAACTGCACCTAAACTGTATTGCCATTTTTTAAATCGTAATAAAATATATAAGAATACAATTAATAATGATCCTAAAATTGCCCAACCTGCGGCAGTTTTAATATCATCGGCAATTGTTGGTTCAACTTTTATAGAACTCATTACTCCAACTTTTCCTTCACCTTCATAGCCTGGTTTAAACTCATCTAGAGTTAGTGCTTCAGGTAAGTATTGTTTTAAACCATTAAATAACAATCCTTGAACTTCATCATCAATGTGATTTCCTTCTTCTTCAATTTTGTATTTTGTTGTAATTTTTAACTGGCTTACTTCTCCATAAGTTTTTACTTCGGGAGCACTTCCAAATACATTTTCTAAAGTACCTCTAACATCAGTTGGGTTTGTAGGTTTGTCAAATTTTACAATATAAGATCTACCACCTACAAAATCTACTCCGTAATTTAATCCGTTTGTAAATAAAGAACCCAAACCAAGAATTATAATAGCTCCTGAAATTATATAGGCTATTTTACGTTTTTTTAAGAATTCTATACCATCATTCTTAAACCAGTTTTTGGTTAAGTTTGTGTTAAATGTAAATAGTTTTCCTTTGGCAGCATACCAGTCAATTAATAAGCGAGTGATAAAAATTGCTGTAAATAATGAAGTTACAATACCTACCATTAACGTGTATGCAAATCCTTTTACTGGTCCAGTTCCAAATATATATAAGATAATACCAGTTAACATTGTAGTTATATTGGCATCAATAATAGCAGATAAAGCTCCTTTAAAACTAAATCCGTGATTTATAGCAGCTTTTAAGCCTTTACCTTTATCTAATTCTTCTTTTATTCTTTCAAAAATAATTACGTTTGCATCAACAGACATACCTATTGTTAAAATAATACCAGCAATACCAGGTAATGTAAGTACAGCACCAAAAGCAGTAAGTATTCCAAAAATAAATAATAGGTTAACTGCAAGTGCTACGTCAGCAAATACACCAGCTTTTCCGTAGTATAACATCATCCATATTAAAACTAATAATAATGCTAAAGCAAAAGAACTCATACTGCTGTTAATTGCTTTTTGACCTAATGATGGTCCAACAACTTCAGATTGAATAATATGTGCAGCAGCAGGTAATTTACCAGCTTTTAATACGTTTGCAATATCTTGTGCTTCTTCAACAGTCATACTTCCACCAGAGATAGAAGTTCTTCCTGTAGTAATTGCAACGTTTACTGATGGTGCAGTGTATACATAATCATCTAATACAACAGCTACAAATTTACCAACATTTTCAGTGGTCATTTTTCCCCATTGTTTAGAACCTGTTGCATTCATTGTCATACTAACTTCAGGCTTTCCTGTTTGTCCGTATTCCTGACTAGCATCATCAATAACATCTCCTTCAATTGGTGCAATATCTTCACGATTAGATTTGATACCATATAAATAGATTAAATCTACATTTTCTCCAGTAGTAGCTACTGTTGAAGTAAATGGTTTTGCATCCCAAAGAAATTTTGCATGTTTCATTTCGTTAGATAATAGAGCTCTAACATCTTTTCTAGTTAAGTAAGAATTTACTGTAGCAGTATCAGCAACTTTAGCTGTTCCTATAACTGAAGAAATTTGATTTTCAGATTGTGGAATACTTGGTGTTAATACAGAAAATAAATTGTTTACTTTTTTAGTAGCGATAGAATCAGATACTTCACCTAATAAATCATCTAACTCATTTTTAACTGTAGTAGTGTCTGCTTTTGTTTCTTCTACTTTTAAGAAATTTTCAACTACAGAGTTTGCTGCAAAAAAGAAATTTGCAGTTTCTTGATTTGAGTATACTTCCCAAAATTGTAATTCAGCAGTACTTTGTAATAATTTTTTTACACGATCAATATCTTTTGCTCCGGGCAATTCAATTAAAATACGTCCAGAGTTTCCAATACGTTGAATGTTTGGTTGTGTTACACCAAATTTATCAATTCTACTACGTAATACTTCAAATGCTGTATTTACTGATCCGGTAACTTCATCTTCAATAACTTGTGTTACTTCGTCTTCTGTTTTATTGAAATTTATTTTTTCTCTTAAGGCTCTAGTTCCAAAAATACTAGGATCACTTAATTTAACAGAACCAGCACTAACTTCATTAAAAGCTGTAAAAAATAAATCTAAAAAACGTTTATCACTTTTCTTTTGCGCTTCTGTTGCTTTTGCAATAGCTTCATTAAAAACAGGATTTTTAGTTTCATTTGTTAAGCCAATTAAAATGTCTTTTACTGAAACTTGTAAAATAGCATTAATACCACCTTTAAGGTCTAATCCTAAATTTAACTCTTTATCTTTAATATCATTATAACTAAAATTTGTAAAACCTAGGTCAATTACTGGTTTGTTTGCAACTGAGTCTAAATAAACTCTTTCTAATTTAGCAATTTCTTTTCCCTCATTAGATCTAGATTCAGCATAAGTTTTTGCATTTCCTTCAACGCCATTAGTAAACCATGTGAATGATAATTGATATAAACTTACTAATCCAAATAGAATAGCGAATAACTTTATAAGTCCTTTGTTCTGCATTTTAAATTTTTTTATAGAAATTCATTTGTAATAAACGTGCAAATATATAATTTCAAATAGGAAGAAACAATACTTTTTTAGCTTTTTATACCGTTAAATTAGCACATCTCTAAATATTTAAAAATTAGAATATGTAATTCTTATATTTGAATCAAAATATATTAAGAAATGAAACATTTATCAGATATAGAAATTGCACAAGGAAAAGAGCTTATACATATTAATAAAATAGCGGCTAAAATAGGTATAAATGAAGATGATTTAGAACTGTATGGAAAATACAAAGCTAAACTGCCTTTAACTTTAATTAACAATGAAAAAGTAAAACAAAACAATTTAGTTTTGGTAACAGCTATAACGCCTACACCTGCAGGTGAAGGAAAAACAACTGTTTCAATAGGATTAACTGAAGGTTTAAATAAAATAGGAAAGCAAGCAATTGCTGTATTAAGAGAACCATCTTTAGGGCCAGTTTTTGGTATTAAAGGAGGCGCAGCTGGAGGAGGTTATTCTCAAGTTGTACCAATGGAAGATATTAATTTACATTTTACAGGAGATTTTAATGCAATTGAAAAAGCAAACAATTTATTAGCGGCATTAATTGATAATAATTTACAAAGTTCATGTTGTAGTTTTAATTTAGACCCAAGAACGATACTTTGGAAACGCGTTATTGACATGAACGATAGAGCTTTACGTAAAATAACTATTGGATTGGGTGGTACCGCCAATGGTATTCCTAGAGAAGATGGGTTTAACATAACACCAGCTTCTGAAGTGATGGCTATTTTATGTATGGCTACTGATTTTAAAGATTTAAAAGAACGTTTAGGCGATATTTTTATAGGGTTTACTTTTGATAAAAAACCAATATTTGCTCGTGATTTAAAAGCTGAAAATGCTATGGCAATTTTATTGAAAGATGCTATAAAACCAAATTTGGTACAAACGTTGGAAGAGAATCCTGCAATTTTACATGGAGGTCCGTTTGCAAATATTGCGCAAGGAACAAACACCATTATCGCCACTAAAATGGGCTTGTCTTTATCAAATTATGTAATTACAGAAGCTGGTTTTGGAGCTGATTTAGGCGCTGAAAAATTTCTAAATATAAAATGCGTTGCAGGTGACTTAAACCCTAAAGCTGTTGTTTTAGTAGCTACAATTAGAGCTTTGCGCCATCATGGAAGTGCTAAAAAAGAAGACTTAAATACGCCTAATTTAGCATTTGTAAAAGCAGGTTTTTGTAATTTAGAAAAACATATTGAAAACATTAGAAAATTTAACATTGAACCTGTTGTAGCAATTAATTCTTTTATAAACGATTCAATTGATGAAGTTAATTTTATTATTGATGAGTGTAAAAAATTAGGTGTACAAGCTGTTGTTTCGGAAGGGTGGGCAAAAGGAGGAGATGGAACTAAAAAATTAGCACAAGCTGTTGTAAATGTTGTTGAAGCTACCAAAACTCAGTTTAAACCCCTTTACGATTGGAAATCTCCTATTCAAGAAAAAATTGAAAAAATAGCCAAAGAAATTTATGGAGCAGATAGAGTTGATTTTGATAAAAAAGCAAAATTAAACTTAAAAAGAATTGCTAGACTTGGCTTTAATGATTTTGCTGTTTGTATGGCAAAAACACAAAAGTCTTTTTCTGATAACGAATTTATTGTTGGAAGACCAACAAATTTTGTGGTAACAGTTCGTGAAATTGAAATAGCAGCTGGTGCTAGATTTGTGATTCCAATTTTAGGGCAAATGATGCGTATGCCAGGATTACCAAGCATACCAGCTTCAGAAGGAATGACAATTGATGATAATGGAAAAATTTCAGGATTGTCATAAAATAAATTAAAATATTTTAATAAAAAAAGCCTTGTTAAATAAGGCTTTTTTTATATTGATTTTTATGGTGGTTATTTAATTGCTTATGCATAATTTTAAACCATAAAGGAGGTATTAATGCCAATAACATCATACCTGGGTAACCAGTTATCATTTGCGGACTATTTGGCATTGAATCAAGTAGTTGATAATGTTTGCTGGCTTTGTAATGATGATCTGAATGACGCGATAATTCAAACAAAATAGTTCTACCAACTATATGATTTGAATTCCAAGAGTGGTATGGTTGTACTCTTTCATAATTGCCATTTTCTTTTTGTTTTCTTAGCAAACCATAATGTTCAATATAATTTACCGTTTCAAGCATTACTATTCCAAAAAGTGATGCAGCTGTAAAAGCAAGCATTGTTTTCATATCAAATGCCAAGTAAATAGTTAAAAGTAATACTATTTGAGCAATTGTATAGATTAGCATACGGTTTGAAAGTGATATAAAATAGCTCCCTTTCTTTTTCAACTTCGCAGCTTCAATCTTCCAGGCTTGTATGTAGCTTCCAATTTGTGAACGAAACCAAAATGTAAAAACCCATTCGCCTTTTCTTGCTGTTGCAGGATCGTTTGGTGTTGCAACATTGTAATGATGGCCACTATTATGATAAGGTAAAAAATGTGTTTCTAATGAAGTAAGTAAAAGAGTTTCACCTAAAAAACGTTCAAACCTACTTGTTCTATGTCCTAATTCATGACCAACATTAATACCTAAAATACCACATAAAACTCCTAAAGAGCTAACTCTTCCAATAAATTCAAAGGTTGAAAGTGGTTCTTGAATTGTAAACAAGAAAAAAATGACAAAGCCAATTTGAAGTGGAATTATAGTGTATAAAATAATATTGAAAAAGGAGTCTTTTTTTACTTTTTGTTTTTCTTCAACAGATAAATTTTTTGAATTTGGTTTAAAAAATAATTCTAATAAAGGAATGCCTACAAATGAAAAGATTAATGGTAAATATGTCCACCCGCCATAATTTGTGAACGAAATATAAGCTGTTGAGGCTAATATATAAGCACTTAAGTATTTTAATTTGTACATTATAAGTTTGTTTAAGAAAAATAAATATACATTAAAAAATAAAAACTCCTCAAAATTAAAATTTTAAGGAGTTTTAAATAGTTATTTTAAAAGCTATTAATCTAACAATGCATTTGTTTTTTTAACACCTTCAGCACTTTCGTGAATTTTTGTTTTTTCAGCGTCAGAAAGTTCAATTTCAACAATTTTTTCAATTCCGTTTTTACCAATAATACAAGGTACACCAATTGAAATATCATTCAATCCGTATTCACCTTCTAATAAAGCAGAACAAGGGAACATTTTTTGTTGGTCACAAGCAATTGCTTGTACCATTGAAGAAACTGCAGCACCTGGTGCATACCAAGCACTTGTTCCTAATAATTTAGTTAAAGTAGCTCCACCAACTTTAGTGTCTTCAACTACTTGTTTCATTCTTTCTTCTGATAAGAATTCTGAAACCTTTACGCTGTTACGAGCAGCTTTTTCAATTAAAGGAACCATTCCAGTATCACTGTGACCTCCAATTACCATTCCATCAACATCAGATTGTGGACAGCCTAAAGCTTCAGCTAAACGGAATTTAAAACGTGCGCTGTCTAAAGCTCCACCCATTCCAATAATTCTGTTTTTAGGTAAACCAGTTGCTTTATGTGCTAAGTAAGCCATTGTATCCATTGGGTTACTTACAACAATAATAATAACGTTTGGAGAATGCTCAATTAGGCTAGTTGCAACAGATTTTACAATACCTGCATTTATACCAATTAATTCTTCACGAGTCATTCCTGGTTTTCTTGGAATACCACTTGTAATTACTGCAACATCACTGCCTGCAGTTTTTGAATAATCATTGGTAGTTCCTGTAATTTTTGTGTCAAACTTCATTAATGAAGCTGTTTGCATAAGGTCCATAGCTTTTCCTTCAGCAAATCCTTCTTTAATATCAATTAATGTTACTTCAGAAGCGAAATTTTTCATCGCAATGTACTCAGCGCAACTTGCACCTACAGCACCTGCTCCTACAACTGTTACTTTCATATTATTGTGTTGTTATTTATTTATAATAATTAATTCGACTGTAAAATTAACGATTTTTATGTTAATAGTTAGCAACATTTATTCGTAAAATACGAAATCGTTTTTAGTAGCTTTTTAAGCCTATATAACCTCACTTTTAATACTATAATTATCTAAAACTAAAAGCCATACCTGCAGAAATGGTATTGTAATCTTTAAAAGTATAATCTCCATAAATTTTAAAGAAACCAAGGCTAAACCTAAGTCCTAAAGTTCCTCTTGCACCGTTAGCGTTAAAATCCATATTTATTGGGTTTGTAACTGATTCATTGATTGTGTCAACTACATTACCATTATCATCCTTAATTTCATATTCTAAATTATAAGTTCCTTTTAATTTTAAGGTTGAAGTACCTTTGTCATAACCAACACCTCCGTAAATTGTAATAAATGGAAAATCTAATGAAGCAATTGTTTGAATGGTAAATGCATTTAATTTGAAGTCTACTTCTTGTGCGTTAATTTCGTCAATATTATAAGTGGTAGTCATAGTTGTAAAACCTCCAAAAACAGCTACATTTAAGGGTAATTTATCTAAAGGACCTAAATATTGTATTAAGTTATGTTTAATTCCAAAACCAATAAGGTTACCTTCAACATCATCAGTATTAATTTTTGGTAAATAACGAATGCTAATATCTGTACTAAAAGGTAAGCCAACACTAGCTTGTATCATAGGTGATGGAACAGCGTTTAAAGGTACATCACCTCCAATACCATCGGGCATTGTAAATTCAGTTACTTTATAATTATTTGCTTCAGGAATTCGTACAGCAATGTTACTGTTGTTGTTACTTCCCATAACTGTTTGAATGTTGCTGTCGCCACTTTCTAAAGTTAAATATTGATAATCACTTTCGTTAAATTGAAATGTTTTTTTAGAATTAGGGACTATAGCTGCATTTGCATTTATAGTAATATCAAAACCTAATTTTTTGTGAGTTTTAGCTGTGTGATACCAGCCATTATTTAAACCGTATAGCATACCTTCCATTACTGGAGACATGTAATTTTCAAGTAATAAGTTAGCATCATTATTGGCTAATAGTAACGATTCTAAATTTTGTGATTTTGCAGAAAGACTAAGCAAAAGGGTAAGTAATAAGATTGTTTTTTTCATAATTGGGGTTTTTAATACTGTAAATATATAAAGAATGAAGTTTGTATAAAAAAAGACTGCCTAAAAAGACAGTCTCATTTTAATTATATTTAATATGAATTGCTATTTAAGCATCAATATTTGCATATTTTGCATTTTTTTCAATAAATGCTCTACGTGGTGGTACTTCATCACCCATTAACATAGAAAAAACTCTATCAGCTTCTGTTAAATTGTCAATGGTTACCTGCCTTAATGTTCTAAATTCAGGATTCATAGTGGTATCCCAAAGTTGAACAGCATTCATCTCTCCAAGACCTTTATAACGTTGAATATTTACACTTCCACCTAAATTATGAGCAATTAAATCACGTTGGTCATCATCCCAAGCATATTCTTTCTTCTGTCCTTTTTTAACTAAATATAGAGGGGGAGTTGCAATATAAATATGACCGTTTTCAATTAATTCTTTCATATATCTAAAGAAAAATGTAAGAATTAAAGTTGCAATGTGACTACCATCAACATCGGCATCACACATAATTACTATTTTATTGTAGCGAAGTTTAGAAAGGTTTAGTTCTCTTGGATCTTCTTCAGTACCAATTGAAACCCCTAAAGCTGTGTACATGTTTTTGATTTCTTCATTTTCAAAAACTTTGTGTTGCATTGCTTTTTCAACGTTTAAAATTTTACCTCGTAAAGGTAATATTGCTTGAAAAGCTCTATCTCTTCCTTGTTTAGCCGTTCCACCTGCTGAATCTCCCTCAACTAAGAAAATTTCACATTTTTCAGGATCAGTTTCTGAACAGTCACTTAATTTACCTGGTAAACCTCCAATAGACATTACGGTTTTACGTTGCACCATTTCACGTGCTTTACGTGCAGCATGACGAGCGGTAGCTGCTAAAATTACTTTCTGAACAATAGTTTTAGCATCATTAGGGTTTTCTTCTAAATAATCAGTCAGCATTTCTGAAACTGCTTGACTAACGGCAGAGGTAACTTCGCGGTTTCCTAATTTTGTTTTTGTTTGTCCTTCAAACTGAGGCTCTGCAACTTTAACTGAAATAATAGCTGTTAAACCTTCGCGAAAATCATCACCTGCAATGTCAAATTTTAAATTTTTAAGCATTCCAGATTCATCAGCATACTTTTTTAACGTAGCTGTAAGTCCACGTCTAAAACCAGATAGGTGTGTTCCTCCTTCATGTGTGTTAATATTATTAACATATGAATGTAAGTTTTCTGTATAAGAAGTATTGTAAACCATGGCAACTTCTACAGGTACTCCATTTTTTTCACCTTCTATTGAAATAATATTGGCTGTTAGTTGTTCTCTAGTAGCATCTAAATACTTTACAAATTCAGGTAAACCTTCATCACTGTAAAATTTTTCTGTTGTAAAGTTACCTTCTTCATCAGGAACTCTTTTATCTGTTAAAGTAATGGTAAGTCCTTTATTTAAAAATGAAAGCTCACGTAATCTAGTGGCTAAAGTTTCATAATTAAATTCGGTTGTTTGTGTAAAAATTGATGTATCAGGTGTAAAGGTAACCATTGTCCCTTTATCGTCACTTTCACCAATAGGTTTAGCAGGATATAATGCTTTCCCTAATTCATATTCTTGTTCCCAAATTTTTCCATCTATAAATACTGTTGCTTTTAAATGTGAAGAAAGAGCATTTACAACTGAAACACCAACACCGTGTAAACCACCAGAAACTTTATAAGAATCTTTATCAAATTTACCCCCAGCACCAATTTTTGTCATTACAACTTCTAATGCAGAAACACCTTCTTTTTTGTGAATTCCAACAGGAATACCACGACCGTTATCTTTTACAGATAATGAGTTGTTTTCATTGATAGTTACATTAATAGTGTCACAATGACCAGCCATTGCTTCATCAATTGAGTTATCTACAACTTCATAAACTAAATGATGCAACCCTCTTACGCTTACATCACCAATATACATGGATGGGCGCTTACGCACATGCTCCATTCCTTCTAAAGCCTGAATACTATCGGCTGAATAATCGTGTTTTTTAGCTTCTTCGCTCATATTTTTGAAATCTGTTATTTATTAAACTTTCAACTTCAAATATAATTATTGATTGAATGATTTCAAGGGGTTTACAGCTGATTGAAACAGTAAGTTATTAACAATTGTTTATGATTGTGAAAGTCTCTTAAAACTCTTTATAACCGTTTTATGGATGTTTTTGTATTTTTTTATAATTGTAAAATATTTATAATTGTAAATACTTCGTTATTTGGCTTTATTTTTTGTCTGAAATTCTACTATTTTAGACTTTTGAAGGGTAATTTGTTTTAAAAAACGCATTTGCTGTCAAAATATGAATGATTTTAAAGTTATTTTTTATCTGAAAAATAAGTTGTTAAGAAAAAATGCATATAAAATATAGGGTATATTTATATTAATATTATTTTTGCGGATGCAACAAAAGGTACTTATTTTAGATTTCGGGTCGCAATACACACAATTAATTGCACGTAGAGTTAGAGAACTCAACATTTTTTGTGAGATTTTTCCTTACAATAGTGAAAATTTTAACATTAAAAATTACAAAGCCATTATTCTTTCTGGAAGTCCATTTTCTGTGAGAGCTGAAGATGCGCCACATCCAGATTTATCAGCTGTAAAAGGTAAATTACCTTTGTTGGGTGTTTGTTTTGGAGCTCAGTTTATGGCACATAATTTTGGTGGTAAAGTAGCAGCTTCAAATACACGTGAATATGGAAGAGCAAATCTTTCATTTGTAAAAGAAAACGAATTATTTTTTGAAGGGGTTGAAAAAGGAAGTCAGGTTTGGATGAGTCACAGTGATACTATTGTAGATTTACCAGAAAACTGTGAACTTATTGGAAGTACCACTGATGTGAAAAATGCAGCTTTTAAAATTAAGGATGAAACTACGTACGGAATTCAATTTCATCCAGAAGTATATCATTCAAAAGATGGATTGAAAATTTTAGAAAACTTTTTGGTTAAAATAAGCGGAGTTGCACAAACTTGGACACCAGATTCTTTTGTTGAATCGACTGTTGATAGATTGAAAAAACAATTAGGAAATGATAAAGTTGTTTTAGGACTTTCAGGAGGTGTAGATTCTACAGTAGCAGCGGTTTTATTAAGCAAAGCTATTGGTGATAATTTGTATTGCATATTTGTTAATAATGGGTTATTACGTAAAAATGAATTTGAAAATGTATTAGATCAATATAAAGGAATGGGCTTAAATGTGAAAGGTGTAGATGCTTCGGCACGTTTCTTGGAAGGTTTAAAAGGTGAAGATGACCCAGAAGGAAAACGTAAAATAATAGGAAGGGTATTTATTGAAGTTTTTGATGATGAAGCTCATTTATTAGAAGATGTGAAATGGTTAGCTCAAGGAACAATTTATCCTGATGTTATTGAATCTGTTTCAGTAACTGGAGGGCCTTCAGCAACTATAAAATCGCATCATAATGTTGGTGGATTACCAGATTTTATGAAACTAAAAGTTGTAGAACCATTAAAAATGTTATTTAAAGATGAGGTTCGTAGAGTAGGTGCTTCATTAGGAATTGATCCTGAATTATTAGGGAGACATCCTTTTCCAGGGCCAGGTTTAGGAATTAGAATTTTAGGTGATATTACTGCTGAAAAAGTTAGAATTTTACAAGAAGTAGATGCCATTTTTATAAACGGTTTAAAGGAATCAGGATTGTATGATAAAGTTTGGCAAGCAGGAGCCATGTTATTGCCAGTTAATTCTGTTGGAGTTATGGGAGATGAAAGAACGTATGAAAAAGCAGTAGTTTTACGTGCTGTAGAATCTACTGATGGTATGACGGCCGATTGGGTAAATTTACCGTATGAGTTTTTACAAAAAACCTCCAATCAAATAATAAATGGTGTAAAAGGCGTTAATAGAGTAGTGTACGATATTAGTTCAAAACCGCCAGCAACTATAGAATGGGAATAAACCCTACATTTTAAAATTAAATTTCATTTTATGAAAAAAATAAAATTCTTACTACTGTTTCTTCTTTTTAGTACAGCAATTGTTTTTGCACAACAAAAAAAGTATGTTTCATATTCAGTAAAAAAAGGTGAGACTTTAAAAAGTATTGCTAAAGAATATAACTTATCTAAAAAAGATTTAAAAAAATTAAATCCTGGAATTAGTAAAAAGCCTAAGCCAAATACGGTCATAATTGTACCTAATAGAAACTTTGGAAAAGCAGTTGAGGAAGTAAAAAATGAAGAGGATAGTTTATATTTGGTTCAGCCAAAAGAAACATTATTTGGTATTTCAAGAAAATTTGGAATTACAATAGAAGAATTAAAAGAAGCAAACCCGGAGCTTGAAAACGGTGTGAAAATTGGAATGAAATTAACAATTCCTAAGCCAAGTATAACACAAGCTAAAGACTCAATTAACTACGTGTTGCATACCGTTATTATTGATGATACGGTTTATAATTTAACGAAACGATATGAAGTTACAGAGGCAGATTTATTAAAATTAAACCCAATTTTAGATGAAGGTTTAAAATTAGGAATGTTATTAAAAATAAAACCTATTGAAATTCTTGAAGATACAACTATTTTTGTTGAAGAAATAAATTTTGACAAGGAGTTGAATGTTGTTTTAATGCTGCCTTATCAATTAAATAAATTAAACGATTCTATTAGAAATGGAAGTTTTGATAAAAGTACTTCGCTTTTAAATATTACAACTGATTTTCATATGGGAGCTCAAATGGCCATTGATTCATTACGACAAAAAGGGTTAAAAATTAATGTACAATATTTAGATACTGAAAACTCTAATTATAAATTACAATACCTTGTAAATACAAAAGATTTTAAATCAACAGATGTTGTAATTGGACCTTTGTTTTTAGATAAAGCTTATTGGGTAGCTAAGCATATTCAAACACCAATTATAGCCCCGTTTTTCTCAAAAAAACAAGATTCACTTTCAACAAATAACTTAATAAAAACTTCACCTAATTTAGAAGTATATGAAAATAAGTTATTGGACTATATGAAAGAAACTTACAACGGTGAAACAATTGTTGTGGTTAATGATGAAAAACCTGAAAATCAATCTAAACTTTGGCGTATAGTTAATAAAATAAAAGCTTTTGATTCAATTCAAAATATTTCTGTAATTAAACCAAAAGACGGTCTTATTGATAGTGAAATTTTTACACAAAAGTTAGATACATTATCCAAAAATTGGGTGTTTATTATTAGTGACGAAATTGTAACTACTGCTGCTGCTGTAAACAACTTAAAAACATATGTTGAAGATGTTGATATTCGTTTATTTGCATTAAATAAAGGTGTTAATTTTAATAATATTGAGAATAGTTTTTTAGGAAAATTAAATTTTGTATTTCCAACTTCAGAATTTGTTGATATAAATAATGAAAACATAATACGCTTTCATGATGCTTATAAATTTAACAATTATGCTTTACCTACAAAGTATGCAATACGAGGTTTTGATGTTACGTACGATGCTTTAATTAGAATTGCTAGCTCAGAAAGTTTTGAAGAAGGATTAAGTATGGGTATATCTTCTAGATTGTCGCGTATTTTTAATTATGACGAAAAGCTTGAAAATATTGGCATATTTTTAATTCAATACACTAAAGATTTAGAAATATTAATGGTTGAATAAATTTAAAGAAAAGCCATAAAAAAAGCGCAACTATAAAGTTGCGCTTTTTTTATGATTATTTTGAAGTTACATTTTCTTCATTTGTTGTTTAAACATTTTAATTTGATCGGCTAAAACGTTTTGAGTATCTAATTTTTTGGCTTCATTAATAAGCATTGTAGCTTCTCTTTTTCTTCTTTTTGACATCGCAATACCAGCCAATTGTAATTTAGCCATTGCAATGTCATGTTTCATACTTAAACCTAATTTCAACGCTTTTTTAAAGAATTTTTCAGCTTGCGTAAGATTGGTTTGTGAAACCATAATACCTTGTAAAAAGTTGTAATAGCCTTCTTGTTTTGTTACCAAAGCACTACTTGGATTTTTTATATAAGCCAACCATTTACTTGCTCCTGCAAAGTTTTGTTTTCTTAATTGCCAAAAGGCTAATAATATAAATTCATTTTTAAAGTACAATAGCACAAAAATACCAGCCAATAAAACTAATGAAATACCATTCATAATGCTTCCATCTATAAATTGAAACACTGACCAAGTTAAAATTCCTACTGCTATGACTAATTTTATATATTTATGAAACATGGATTCCTTTTTTTTGTGGATTGCAAAGTTACATTTTTGAAACGATTTTAATTATTTTTTATAATGTTTTTTATGTTGAAAATATGCAAATGCTGCTAATACAGCCACAATTGCAATTGCATAATAAACAAAAGTTGGTGTTATTACTTTATCTCCACTTGCGTATGAGTGTAGTCCAGATAGGTAAAAATTCACTCCAAAATAAGTCATTAAAATAGATGCAAAGGCAGCAATAGAAAACACATTGAATGTAAACTTACTTCTTAATCCAGGAACTAATCTTAAGTGCAATACAAAGGCGTAAATCATAATACTAATTAAAGCCCACGTTTCTTTTGGATCCCAGCCCCAGTAACGTCCCCAACTTTCATTTGCCCATTGACCTCCTAAAAAGTTACCAATGGTTAAAAGTATCAATCCAACGGTTAAAGACATTTCATTAATAATGGTTAATTCTTTAATCATTAAACCAATTTTAGATTTGTTTTTTGAAGTGGTTAAAACCATCAGTAGTAAAGATATTAAACCTAAAATCATACCCAAAGCAAATGGTCCATAACTAGCAACAATTATTGAAACGTGAATCATTAACCAGTATGAGTTTAAAACAGGTTGAAGGTTTGCAATTTCAGGATCCATCCAGTTCCAATGTGCAACCATCAAAATAAATGCAGTTAAAAATGCAGTTGCTGCAATGGTCATAGATGATCTTCTCCCGAAAATTAAACCAAAGAGCATGGTTGCCCAACCTACATAAATCATAGATTCATAAGCATTACTCCAAGGTGCATTTCCACTCACAATCCAACGTGCAATTAAACCACCTGTGTGCATTAAAAACAACACAATAATAATGGCAATACTTCCTTTAATTAAAAAGTTTACAACTTTATTATTGTTAAAAATTTGAAAAATTACAAATAAGAACATTAAAGTTCCTATGTACATATAATAGCTATAGATTGTTCTAAAAACATCATACTTATTATAGGCTATTTCTAAATCAATTTTCTTGTCAGAAGGGTAAACGGCACTACCATATTTTTTTTGAAAATTGATAATTCCACCAAGCATTTCATCAGCAGTACTATAATCTTTTGAAGTTGTAGCTGAAGCTAATGTTTGTATATAAATTGGAAAAATTTGTCGGACAAATACAGCGTCTTCTCCTTTAAAATTAGCAGCGTTTATATTGTTGTGATCTACCCAAGTATTATTTGCATCATTAGGAACAGGAAATATTTTTAGTATTGCACCAGTAATTGCAGAGTATAATAAATTTACCCTCCTATCGACATTTATAACATCTTTTTCAAATTTACTTTTAATGTTACTTTTTTGTGCATCTTGTTGAATTTGAGAAATTTTATAGTTTCCTTTTTGATCAAAAAAGTTAGATAATGAGGCGTATTTATTTTCGTGAGGAATTCCAATAAGGTCTCTTAATTTAGTATTGCCTTTCTCAATATAAATAACGGGTACTTGAAACCAAATTCTTGGGTTTTGTTGAATAGATAAAAATACTTGAGTAGCATCCATATCTTTGTAAATGTCGTGTTTACTTACCTTTCTTAGTAATTGGGATGCATACGTATGAACTGGTTTCATTCTTCCGCCAGCATCTTGTATTACTAATTTACTAAACTTATCAGTATGAGAAATATCAATATGGTTTGCTGTTAAAGCAGAGTCAATTTGTTTTTCACTCATCACATGGTTGTGATTTTGAGAAAAAGTAATTGAAGCAAAAAGTAATAAGGCAACCGATGTTAAGGTTGTTTTTTTCGTTCTCATCTTTTGTAGGCTCTTTCTAAGAAAATCAAATCTAGTATTTTTCATAAATAAGATTAATAGTAAGCCAGCATACAATAAGAAATAACCAATGTAGGTGATTGTAGAACCCCAAAAATCATGATTTACAGATAAGTAGGTTTGTTCATATTGTGGTGTAATATTGTAACTAGATTGGAAAAATTTATAGCCTTTATAGTTTAAAATATTATTCATAAAAATTCTAAAGTCAAAAGTTTTTTCAGGTGCAATTACGGTTACTTCACTAGCAAAAGACATAGCGCTTTGTGAACCAGGATACGTGTCTAATTGAAAGTCGTTCAATTTAATACTAAATGGTAATTGCATTTGCAAAGCTCCATAACTTATTCTAAAATTTAAATTTCCGATAGAAAATTGAGCTGGTGGTTGAATTGTAGATTTACCACCTTTTACTTTTATTTGCTTAGTTTGGTCACCTGCTGTAACATCAAATTCTAATTGTGCTAATGAGTTTTGATCTTTATCACCTGCAACAGTTTTGTAAGCTCCTTTTAGTGCATATTGTGGCACTACAAATTGTAAACCAGCTAATGAGTGAACAGCTAAAATAGAAAAATCTTGTAAGGAGTCTTTAGCAATTGTCCCTTCAAATTTATCGGCCATTCTATAAAAACTACCAGCTACGGCTGATTGAATTTTTAATTTTCCATCAATAGTTTTAAAATCAATAGCGCTTTTTGAAGGTGCATCAAATCCAACAGAAACACCATGTACCATTTGACTAGTTCCTTTTTGTAAGTAATGATCGTGTCTTCCACCGCCACCAGACTCAACAAATTTTAAATACTCTGTACCATTTTCATTTTCTTCAAATTTTTCTTGAGCGTTTGGGATATAGTTGGTTAGTTCAATTGAAACGTCAGTTCCTTTAAAATCGGTTGTGTAATTATAAGTGTTATTACCAATAGCAGATAGTAAAATTTTACGGTGAGCAGGTGTTTTTTGGTCAACTCCATCATCTACAACAACGCTTATATAACTTGCCTCGGAATAGAATACATTGCTAACTTCACCTTCTTTAATTGGCATAGTTCCTTCAAAACTTATATAACGTGTAATACCAGCTCCAAGAAGTATTAAAAAGAATGATAAGTGAAAAATAAGCACCACTAATTTTTCTTTTTTGTATAATTTGTATTTAAATATATTACCAAAAAAGTTGATTGAAAATAAGATCATAATACCTTCAAACCACCAAGAATTATATACCAATGCTTTGGCAGTTTCAGTACCAAAGTCATTTTCAATAAAAGTGGCAACTCCCATGGCTAAAGCAAAAACTAAAAATAATACAGCCATTAATCGGGTTGAGTAAAAAAGTGAAAGAAGTTTGTTCATTATCTTTGGTTTTAATTTTTTAAAGCGTTTTGCAAAAATACTAATAATTGCTATAATAGAGGTTTTTAATAGTAATTTTAACGATCTATTATTCGAGGTCAAATTTACAAGTAACTTTTGTTACTTAAACTGATTATTGTCAGTAAAATTTACTCTTCAAATGTACTAATCATAAAAATAAATTTTTGTAATTTTGTTTCGATAATTTTTTGAATGAAAACACTAAGTCATTATAAAATACATTTTAATTCTTATTTAAACATAAAGCGTCCAGAATGCTTTATTAGTTAGTTTTTACTACTACTCTAGGTGCAACATGCACATCATTTCACATTACTTTTCAAAACTAAAACACTTTATTATGGAATTACCCTACGCTGAACCGTATAAAATTAAAATGGTTGAATCAATAAAACGTTCAACAAAAGAACAACGCTTAAAATGGATTAAAAAAGCCAATTACAACTTATTTAACCTATCTTCAGACAATGTCTTTGTAGATTTACTTACCGATTCTGGAACTGGGGCAATGAGTGATAAACAATGGGCTGAAATGATGGTTGGTGATGAAAGTTATGCAGGTTCTTCTTCATTTTTAAAATTAAAAAAGACCGTTAAAAAAATTACAGGTTTTAAGTATTTTTTACCAACACACCAAGGAAGAGCGGCTGAAAATGTGTTGTTTTCAGCATTGGTAAATGAAGGAGATATTGTACCAGGTAATTCACATTTTGACACTACAAAAGGGCATATAGAGTTTAGAAAAGCAACTGCTGTAGATTGTACAATTGATGAAGCTTTTGATACTTCAGTTATTCACCCGTTTAAAGGAAATGTAGATTTAAGCAAGCTAGAAGATGTGTTTAAAAGCTACCCGAAAGAAAAAATACCATTTGTAATTTTAACAATTACCTGTAATAGTGCAGGTGGCCAACCAGTTTCTGTTCAAAATACGAGAGAAGTTTCAGAATTATGTAAACAATATGGTATTCCTCTATATTTTGATGCAGCACGTTATGCTGAAAATGCTTATTTTATTAAAAAGCGTGAAGCAGGTTATGAAAATAAAACCATAAAAGAAATTGTTAAAGAAGTCTTTTCTTATGGAGATGGAATGACGATTAGTGCAAAGAAGGACGGTTTAGTTAATATGGGAGGTTTTATTGCATTAAATAATAAATCAGTTTTTAAACAAGCAACCGTTTTTAATATTATGTATGAAGGTTTTATAACTTACGGAGGTATGAACGGACGTGATATGGGAGCTTTGGCAGTTGGTTTAGATGAAGCTACAGAATTTAATTATTTAGAAAGTAGAGTTGAACAAATAGCACATTTAGGAAAAAAATTAGTTGAATATGGTGTACCTGTTCTACAACCTTTTGGTGGACATGCCATATTTTTAGATGCTAATAAATTTGTTCCAAAAATACCAAGAGAAGAATATAGAGCTCAGGCTTTAGCTATTGAATTATACATTGTTGGAGGTATTAGAGGTGTTGAAATAGGAACAGTTTTGGCAGATAGAGATCCGTTTACACGTAAAAATAGATTTCCTGATTTAGAAATGGTTAGACTTGCAGTCCCAAGAAGAACCTATACAAATAATCATATGGATTATGTAGCAGCAACCTTAAAAAATATTTTTGACACTAGAGAAGAAGCAAAATCTGGGTATGAAATTACTGATGAAGCGCCTATAATGAGACATTTTACTGTTAAATTTAAAAAGATATAATATCTTTTACTCCTTTTTTTGTTAGATTTACCAAATAAAATATATAAATAATTTATGATGTTATCACGTGCTAGTAAATATGCAATATTATCAACCCTTTTTTTAGCTGAGCATTCAAGTGCTGAAAAAAAGATAAGTGTTAAGGTAATTGCTGAAAGTATAGATGTTCCAAGTCCATTTTTAGCAAAGCTATTTCAACAACTAGTACGTGGTAAAATCATTTCTTCAACAAAGGGGCCTAATGGTGGATTTTATTTGACAAAAAAGGATGGGAATAAAAATGTTTGCGATATTATTGAAAATATTGATGGTTTAAATAAATTGAACGATTGTTTTTTAGGTTTAAATGAATGTGATTCTAAAAACCCTTGTCCAGTACATTTCATTGTAGAACCTTTTAAGAATAATATTTTAGGAAAGTTTAGAGACAAGACTATTATGGAGTTTGCTCAAGAAATTTCAGATAAAGGACGAGTACTTACTTTGAAAGATATTACACCAAAAATAAAATAAATAGACTAAAACCTTTTCACATTGATAAATATCATCTTTTTATTCATTAAAATACTATAATTTTGCAATAATAAAAGATAAAAAGGTCTTTTAATGATATTTAATTAACTAATAAAACTAATTTAAGTATGTTATCTAAAAAACAAGCAAGAGCGTTCTTTTTAGGGGGTACACTAGTAACGTTTCTAATTTTTATAGGGCTTACAGTATATTCTTTCATGGGAGAGAATGATCAAACAAACAAAGAAAAACTTACAGATTCAGTAGTAAGAGGAAAAGAAATTTGGGAGTCTAATAACTGTATGGGTTGTCATACATTATTGGGAGAAGGAGCTTATTATGCTCCAGAATTAACAAAAGTTGTTGATAGAATGAATTTTAAATACGATGGTAATGGTGAAAATGTTATTAAAAGTATTTTAATGTCTGAAGGACCTTGGCAACCAAATGGAAGAAAAATGGTAGCCTATGGTATGACTGAGGCTGAAGCGAGTGACGTAGTTGACTTTTTTAAATGGATTGGAGAAATTGATTTAAATGGTTTTGGAGAAGTAGTAGGGGTAGATAGAAAAATATCACCATTATCAAAAGGTAAAAATTAACAACTAAACTAACATATTATGAAATATAAATCACAAAAAGTAGCCTATTGGTTTTTTGCATTATCAATGCTATTATTAATATTACAAATAACATATGGATTTGTAATGGGTTTCGCTCGCATAGGAATGGATGGATTACATGAATTTATTCCATTTAATACAGCAAGAGCCGTACATACAAATTTATTGGTAGTTTGGTTATTGTCTGGTTTTATGGGAGCAGCGTATTATATTATACCTGAAGAAGCTCAAAACGAATTAGCAAGTGTAAAATTAGCTTATGTACAATTAATTAGTTTAGCTGTAGTTGGAGTAGTTGCAGTTGTAGGATATCACTTCAATTATTGGGAAGGACGTAAGTTTTTAGAAATTCCAAGACCGTTAGACTATTTAGTAGTTGTAAACGTACTCTTATTTTTAGGAATTATATTAGTTACATTATTTAAAGGAAAACGAAAAACAACAACAGCATTAGTACTTTCAATGGGGCTATTATTTGCAGCTTTATTGTATTTACCAGGTATGATTCCATTTGATAGTCAAGTAACAGATTCATTTTTCCGTTGGTGGGTTGTTCACTTATGGGTAGAAGGTGTTTGGGAATTAATTATGGGAGGTATTTTATCGTTCTTATTAATTAAATTAACAGGTGTAGATAGAGAAGTTATTGAAAAATGGTTATACGTAATTGTAGGATTAACATTCCTTTCAGGAGTTTTAGGTACAGGACATCATTACTATTATATTGGTGTAAATAAAATTTGGTTAATCGTAGGTGGTATTTTCTCAGCATTAGAACCATTAGCATTCTTAGCAATGGCATTATTTGCAGTAAATATGTACAGAAAAGGAGAGAAAAAACACCCAAATAAAATTGCATTGTATTGGACATTAGGTTCTGCAATAGTATCATTTGTTGGTGCTGGGTTGTTAGGATTTGCACATACATTGCCACAAACAAACCTATATACACACGGTACATTAGTAACTGCAATGCATGGTCACTTAGCATTTTGGGGAGCTTATGGTATGATAGTTTTAGCTATAATTAGTTATAGTTTACCAAATTTAACAGGAAGAAAATTATACGATAGTTCAAGAGGAAGAATGGCTTTTTGGATGGCTAATATTGGAATGGTAGGAATGACTGTTGCTTTTGGTGTTGCTGGTGTTGCACAAGTATATTTAGAAAGAAAATTTAAAATGGACTTTATGGAAGTACAAGCAGAAATTAGTATTCACTTTGTGGTGTTAATTTTATGCGCAACGTTATTTGCTACAGGAGTCGTGCTTTATATTATAGATTTTTATAAGCACGGTACACCTACTGACGAAGCATTAGAAGTTAAAGAATAATAAATTATTTAAACACGATAAAAATTTAGATATAGTTTTTTAGATTGATTTCCAGAGTTGAAAATTATTAGTTATTATCCATACTATAATTAAAAATTTAAGACTCTGGTTTTCTTTTATAAAAACCAAAAGTACGTATGAAAAATCAAGCACCATATTATCATTCAATTGGAAAAGAGATTGAAGTATTTGAACAATCCTATAAAAATAAAATTCCATTTTTATTAAAAGGGCCAACAGGTACTGGTAAATCTAGATTTATTGAGTATATGGCTCATAAATTAGATAAAAAACTAATTACCATTTCTTGCCATGAAGAAACTTCTTCAACCGATTTAATTGGGCGTTATATTATTAAAGGTGCTGAAACAATTTGGTTAGATGGTCCTTTAACAACTGCAATTAAGAAAGGTGCTATTATCTATTTAGATGAAATTGCTGAGGCAAGACCCGATGTAATTGTAGCCATTCACTCTTTAACAGATCATAGACGTGAGTTGTTTATTGATAAATTAGGTGAAACGGTAAAAGCACATGAAGATTTTATGTTGGTAGCGTCATTTAATCCTGGGTATCAAAAAGGGTTTAAAGAATTAAAACCATCAACAAGACAACGATTTGTTGCAACATCATTTAGTTATCCTGAAGCTAAAATTGAAGCTGAAATTTTAGT
>Ga0209345_10001588_pt1 | contig 26796 bp, 32 predicted proteins | sample Cruoilmetagenom7_FD_187294 | JGI IMG/M metagenome (GOLD analysis project Ga0209345, IMG submission 187294) | Oil polluted marine microbial communities from Coal Oil Point, Santa Barbara, California, USA - Sample 7 (SPAdes) (version 2) | ecosystem: Environmental > Aquatic > Marine > Oil seeps ...
GAATGAAATCAAAAGCATCATCTACGGTATCGACCAGATCATCATCTACGTCGTTGCCATCGTGATCCTGCTGGTCCGCCCGCGCGGTCTGATGGGTCGCCGCGGCGTGATGGAGGAATAAGACATGCTCGGACTGGAAAAACGCGACACGCTTCTCTTGGGGGTCGTGATCGTACTGACACTCTTTGCCCCCTTTATCCTTAACCCCTTCCCGGCGGATTCGGGCCTTGCTCAGTTCAACGCGGGCTACCCGGACCTGATGCAGCGCTTTGTGATCTTTGGCATCTTCGCCATCGGGTTTAATATCCTCTTTGGGTTGACCGGATATCTCTCCTTCGGCCATGCGGCCTTTTTGGGGGTCGGCTCCTACTCCGCTGTCTGGATGTTCAAACTGCTGAGCTACAACGTCGTGCCTGCCCTCGTACTGGCGGTGATCATGGCAGGGCTGTTTTCGGCGCTCATTGGCTTTATCAGCCTGCGGCGGTCGGGCATCTACTTCTCGATTCTCACGCTGGCCTTTGCGCAGATGTCGTTTAACCTCGCCTATTCGGTGCTGACCCCCATCACCAATGGGGAGACCGGCTTGCAGATCTACACCTCCGATCCGCAGTATCTCCAGTCCGTGGATGCGCCTTCATTCCCGAACCTCTTCGGCGCGGCGATGAATAGCTCGACCACGCTGTTCTTTGGCGATTGGACCTTCACCTTCTCGGTTGGCTACTACTTCTGCGCGGTCTTCCTGATCCTCGCCTTCTATCTGGCGATCCGCATCTTCCGCTCGCCCTTTGGCATGATGCTGCGGGCGGTGAAGTCGAACCAACAGCGGATGAACTACACCGGTCTGAATACGCGGCCCTACACGCTGGCGGCCTTTGTCATCTCTGGCATGTATGCTGGGCTGGCCGGTGGTCTGCTTGCCGCGATGGACCCGCTTGCCGGGGCCGAGCGGATGCAGTGGACCGCCTCTGGCGAAGTCGTGCTGATGACCATCCTTGGCGGCGCGGGCACTTTGATTGGACCAGTGCTGGGTGCGGGCTTCATCAAGTACTTTGAAAACATCTTTGCCAAGATCAACGACAACGTGCTGCACGGCTGGTTTGCCTTCATGCCCGACGGGCTAGAGGACGCAATGGTTGCGATCATCCACCCCTTTGTGGGCAAGGGCTGGCACCTGACGCTGGGTCTGTTGTTCATGCTGGTCGTGATCTTCCTGCCCGGTGGCTTGGTTGAAGGCGGCCAACGTCTAGGGCGTGTCTTCCGCCGCAAGGACAGCAACGCAGGCTCGGTCGAAGCCAACGCCGCCAAACAGCGCAACGAAGCCGCAGAATAGGAGCGCCCTGATGGCCATTCTCGAAGTCAAAAATGTCGGCAAGCGCTTTGGCGGGTTGCAGGCGCTGAGCGATGTGAACCTCAGCGTGGCGGAGAACTCCGTCCATGCGATCATCGGACCCAATGGGGCGGGGAAATCCACACTGCTGAACTGTCTGGTCGGCAAGCTCATTCCCGATACCGGCTCTGTCATGTTCGACGGGCAATCGGTGCTGGGGCGCAAACCCTATGAAATCAACCAGATGGGCATCTCCCGCGTGTTCCAGACACCCGAGATCTTTGGCGATCTGACGGTGATGGAGAACATGCTGATCCCTTGCCTCGCCAAGCGCGATGGGGCGTTTCAGCTCAACGGCTGGTCGCGGGTCGTGGGCCAGCAGGACATGATCGACAAGGCCGAAGAAATGCTGCGTGACATGCATATGATCGACAAGCGCCACATGCATGCCGCCGCCATGTCGCGCGGCGACAAGCGGCGGTTGGAGATTGCCATGTGCCTCGCGCAAGACCCACGGCTACTTCTGCTCGATGAACCAACCGCCGGGATGGCGCGGGCCGATACCAACAACACCATCGACCTGCTGAAACAGATCAAAGATGAGCGCGACATCACCATCGCCATCATCGAGCATGACATGCATGTGGTCTTTTCGCTCGCCGAACGCATCACCGTGCTGGCCCAAGGCACCCCGCTGGTCGAAGACACGCCGGACCGGATCAAGGGCCACCCGAAAGTCCGCGAAGCCTATCTGGGCGAGAGCCAAGACGCTGCCTGATACCAACTCCCCTCTTGGCCCCAGTCGCCGAACCGCAAGGACACCCCGATGAGCACCGACACGCTTAACAAAAACGCCAACCACGCCCAAACCGCCCCGGCCTTTCTCTCTGTCTGGGACATTCACGCCTATTACGGCGAAAGCTATATCGTGCAGGGGGTGAGCTTTAACGTCCATGAGGGCGAGATCCTTGCGCTTTTGGGCCGCAACGGCGCGGGCAAGACCTCGACCCTGCGTGCCATTGCGCGGGTGAGCGACCCGGAACTGAAGCGCGGCGAGATTTGGCTCGACCACCAGCCGCTGCACAACATGGCCAGCCATCAGGCCTCGGCGGCGGGACTGGCGCTGGTGCCAGAGGATCGGCGCATCATCGCAGGTCTCACGGTTGAAGAAAACCTCAAGCTCGCGCAGATCGCCCCGCCGATCGGCTGGTCGCTGGACCGGCTCTATGACCTCTTCCCCCGTCTGGGCGAGCGCAAGAACCAAGAGGGCACCACCCTCTCGGGCGGCGAACAGCAGATGCTAGCGATTGCCCGGGCCTTGGCGCGGGACATCAAGGTGCTGCTCTTGGACGAACCCTATGAAGGGCTTGCCCCGGTGATTGTTGATGAGATCGAAAAGACGCTGGCGCTGATCAAGGCGCAGGGTATTACGACGATCTTGGTCGAGCAAAACGCCGTGCGCGCGCTGAAACTGGCCGATCGTGCCGTAATCCTCGACACCGGGGGCATCGTCTTTGACGGCACGGCGGCAGAGGTGCTCGACAATGCCGAGTTGCGCGCCGAATATCTGGCGATCTGAGACTTTCACTAGAATAAACCCGGCGCGCGGGAGGGCTATCACTGCTTCCCCCGCGCCGAACCGCCCCCCTAGCGGTAAAAAACCGATCCTCCCCCCTAGACAACAGTTCGCTTTTCATGGCTTTGCCCATGCCCTATAAGCGAGCACAATCAATCGCGCAGCGACGGGCCGCTGGCCTGCCGAAATCTTCGAGGATCCAATGACAAAAAACACCCATGACAGTGACGTGGCCTTCATCAAGGCCCTCGCCGAGCTGCTGAATGAAAATGACCTGACCGAGCTTCAGGTCAAACGCGATTACGCCGAGGACGACAGCCTGAATGTGCGCGTCAGCCGCAAGCCGCCGCAGCAGATCATGGCCGCCCCGCAGCAGCAGTACCAGGCCGCCCCTGCCGCCGCAGCCCCGGCTGCCGCAGCCGCAGCCCCCACCGCTGCCGCTCCGGCGGGTGACGCCGATCCCGCAGATCACCCCGGTGCCGTGACCTCGCCCATGGTGGGCACGGTCTATCTGCAAGGTGAGCCGGGCGCGCCTGCCTTTATCTCTGTCGGGGCCTCCGTTTCCGAAGGCGATACGCTGCTGATCGTCGAAGCCATGAAGACGATGAACCACATTCCCGCCCCCCGCGCTGGCACCGTCAAGCGTATCCTCGTCGGTGACGGCGATGCCGTGGAATTCGGCGCGCCGCTGGTGATCCTGGAATAAGGGCCGAACATGTTCAGCAAAATCCTAGTCGCCAACCGTGGAGAGATCGCCCTGCGCGTCATCCGCGCGGCCCGCGAAATGGGCATCCAGACGGTCGCGGTGCATTCCACCGCCGACAGTGACGCGATGCATGTGCGCATGGCCGACGAATCCGTCTGCATCGGCCCGCCCTCCTCGACCCAATCCTACCTCTCGATCCCGGCGATCATCGCGGCCTGCGAAATCACCGGGGCCGAAGCGATCCACCCCGGCTATGGCTTCCTGTCGGAAAACGCCAACTTCGTGCAGATCATCGAAGACCACGGCTTGACCTTCATCGGCCCCACCGCCGAGCACATCCGCGTCATGGGCGATAAGATCACCGCCAAGGACACGATGAAAAAGCTCGGCGTGCCTTGTGTGCCCGGCTCCGAAGGTGGCGTCGCGTCGCTGGAAGAGGCTAAGCGCTTGGGCGAAGAGATCGGCTATCCGGTCATCATCAAAGCCACGGCAGGCGGTGGCGGCAAGGGCATGAAAGTCGCCCAGACAGCCAAGGACATGGAAAAGGCCTTCCAGACCGCGCGGGCCGAGGGCAAATCGAACTTCGGCAATGACGAAGTCTATATCGAGAAATACCTCACCACCCCGCGCCACATCGAGATTCAGGTCTTTGGCGACGGTAAGGGCAATGCGGTCCATCTGGGCGAGCGCGACTGCTCGCTGCAACGCCGACACCAGAAGGTCTTTGAAGAGGCCCCCGGCCCTTCGATCACCGAAGAAGAGCGCGCCCGGATCGGTAAGGTCTGTGCGGATGCTGTGGCGAACATAAACTACATCGGCGCGGGCACGATCGAGTTCCTTTATGAGAACGGCGAGTTCTATTTCATCGAAATGAACACCCGCCTTCAGGTGGAACACCCAGTGACCGAAGCGATCTTTGGCGTCGATCTGGTGCGCGAACAGATTCGCGTCGCCGAAGGCCTGCCGATGTCCTTTACCCAAGACGATCTGACCATCAACGGCCACGCCATTGAGGTCCGCATCAACGCCGAGAAACTGCCGAACTTCGCGCCCTGCCCGGGCCGGATCACGCAGTATCACGCGCCGGGTGGCCTTGGCGTGCGGATGGATAGCGCGCTCTATGACGGCTATTCGATCCCGCCGTACTATGACAGTCTGATCGGCAAGCTCATCGTGCATGGCCGCGACCGGCCTGAGGCGCTGGCGCGTCTAGGGCGTGCTTTGGGTGAGTTGATCGTCGATGGTGTCGACACCACGGTGCCGCTGTTCCACGCGCTTTTGGCCGAGGAAGACGTGCAGTCTGGCGGCTATAACATCCACTGGCTGGAACACTGGCTGGAAACCAACCTCGGCAACGCCTGACGGCGCGCCGATGTCGGAGCTGACGCCCGAAATCTTGCTACACGGTTATGCCATGGGGATTTTCCCCATGGCCGAACACCGCGACGACCCGGAGATTTTCTGGGTTGATCCGCGGCGGCGTGGTGTGATGCCTCTGGACGGGTTTCACATCTCGCGCTCGTTGGCGCGGGCGATGCGGCGGACCAGCTTCACCACATCCATCAACCATGATTTTTCGGACGTTGTTGCCGCTTGCGCCGACCGCACCGACACTTGGATCAACGACGAAATCGCCGACCTCTATGGCGCATTGCACTGTGGGGGCCACGCCCACTCACTGGAAATTTGGGAGGGGGATGCGCTGGTCGGCGGGGTTTACGGGGTCACGCTAGGTCGGGCTTTTTTTGGCGAGAGCATGTTCTCGCGACGCACCAACGCCTCCAAAATGGCTTTGGCCGCTTTAGTCGATCGGCTAAACCGCGCGGGTTTCAGACTCTTTGATACGCAGTTTTTGACGGACCACCTATCGTCCCTTGGCGCGGTCGAGATCAGCCGCGCGGCCTATCATGCACAGCTAGAGCAGGCAAAAATCGGTCAGGCAGACTTTACAGCGCCGCCCATCGTCAGCCTTCAAGACGTGGTGCAGCGGATGATCCAAACGTCATAGCGAAAATGCTCCAACGCGTTCAGCGCCGGGGCCGATGCGATCATCCAACCGGAAAATAGCGTGCCGGGCTTGCCGGTCTCAATGATTTCGAGCGCCGCATAGGCATTGGCAGCCGGATCGCCTACCGGATAACGACAGTCAATCATAGTGATTTCAAGGTTCCCCACGCTCGCAGAAGCGCCTGTGGGGATCTCCAGATCGACGGTATTACCCGAAATTTTGTCAAGCGCGCGCAGCACACCGCCCGAAGCGCTGGCGACTTCCTCGGTTTCCTGCGCGTGAACCGGCCCAACGACCGGCGCGGCCAACAAAGCGGCCGCCAACAAAAACTTTTTCATCACCCTACCCGAACTGTCTAATATTGCAGCGCCGCTGGACCGTCACTCAGGCTGCCAAGCCTCATAGTCCTTACGCTCAATCGGCTCCGCCCGGCGCAAAGATCCGGCGGGCGCATAGGCCATGGCCGTGCCGGTGCGATTTTCAATATGTGCCTTTTCCCAAGGTTTGTGCGCCAGCGGCTTGTCGGTCGGCGGCTCATCCCAAGTGCGGTGCAGCCAACCGTGCCAATCGGGGCTCACACGGCTCGCCTCTGCTTCGCCGTTGAAAATAACCCAACGTTTGCTGTCGTCGGCGTTGCGGTAATAGATGTTACCCTGCGCGTCTTCGCCCACTTTGCTGCCCTTGCGCCAGGTGAAAAGCTGGGTGTTCAACGTCTGGCCGTTCCACCACGTTACGCCGCGCAAAAGTGAATTGAGAATGCCCATTAAGGTCTCCGTTCTTGTTGTTTGTTATATGCACCATAGGGGCCGTGGCGTCCAGTCTCGGCGCGAACGGGCTTGGCCGAGAAGACACCTCCGGCTAGTGTTTGCCAAAGCGAAAGGGCACGCATGGAACAGCAAACAAAGTCCGCGGAGGCCGCAGCGGAATGTCATGGCGTTCGCGTGCCCCCATCCCCTTTTCTTAATGACACTCGGATCGAACGGATCAATGCAGGTCGCTATGAGGGACAAGAGGTTCAGGGCGCTCTGGCTGTGATCCGCCCTGGCGATCGGGTGCTCGAAATGGGCGCGGGTTTGGGGCTCGTGGGCGCAATCGCTGCACAGAATACCGCGCCTGAGGCCGTGCTCTCCTTTGAAGCAAACCCTGCCTTAATCCCTCATATCCGCGCACTTTATGAGTTGAACGGCCTGCAGGACACGATTGCTGTTCACAATCAGGTCGTCATCAGCGCGCCCGACCGGCCCGAGACAATGCCCTTTCATGTCCGCAACTCCTTTCTCGGTTCTTCGCTGATCGACAGCGACAACCGTGCCACAACAGTGGTTCAGGTGCCGACCATTGCCTACGACGAGATTACGCGCGCCTTTGCTCCTGACGTTTTGTTGATGGATATCGAAGGCGGCGAACTTGAGTTCCTGCGCCATGCCTCGCTGGAAGGGCTGCGTGCTGTGGTTATTGAATTCCACCCCGAAGCGTATGGCCGCGACGGGATGCGCGAATGTAAACGCATCCTAGAACGGGCGGGGTTCCGCAAAGAACCAGGGCTTTGCACGCGCCATGTCTGGACCTGCACCTTTGATCCTGCCGAGCGCCCGCCGGTTCCCGAGGGCGGCTGGACAACCGAGATCACGACCCTCGACAACGCTCTGGTCCTCCCGCCCGAAACCAGTGGGCTGGTGCAACCTGCGGGTGTGCTGACCAGCGATGGGCGCCCCTGCCCGCAGGCCGCGCTCTGGCGCAATGGGCGGGTGTTAACCACGCCGCCCGACAGGCCGCAGGCTGATGTGGCGGAACTTGCCGGAACGTGGCTTTGGGGCGGTGTGCTTTGGATGCACTTCGGACATTTTCTGGTCGAGAGCACCTCGCGGCTCTGGGCGCTGGACCGCTTGGAGCAGAAGATCGACGGGATCCTCTTCATCCCTAAGCGGGCGCGCAACGGGGGCGAAGTGGCGGGCTATCAACGCGATTTCGTTGACCTGCTCGGCTGCGACAAACCCGTGGTCAGCCTTGACGCCCCTGCGCGGGTGGAGCGCTTGATTGTTGCGGGGCAAGGTTTTGGCCTTGGCAATCTCATCACTGGCACCGCGCCTTTCCGCGAAAGCATGGCCCGCCGTTTTGCGACGGACATAACGCCCGAGGGGGCCGAGAAGCTCTATATCAGCCGCAGCAAACTGCCCGCCGGGCGCGGCAACTTGATCGGCGAAGAAGCTCTAGAGGCGGCGCTGATCGCACAAGGTTACACGATCTTCCATCCCGAGAAACACGGCCTGCGGGAACAGATCGCGGCCTACAAAGCGGCAAAGCAGATCATCGCGGCGGAAGGGTCTGCTCTCCACCTGTTGGCGATGGTCGCGCAGCCTACGCAAGAAGTCGCCATCGTCGTGCGCCGCCCATCCTCGGCCACGCGAGGGCTGGAGCAACATTTGCAAAGCTTCGCAGACATCACCCCAGCCACGCTTTGCCATCTAACGCGGTCGTGGAAACCGCTTGGGAAAGCTAAGTCACGACTTTGGATGGGAGAATTGGACATGCCTGCGCTGCAAGAGAGCCTTGTGCGAACGGGGTTTATCGACAGCAGCGGCCCTCGGTGGACGAGACTGGACCCTGCGGAGGTCCGCGCTCAACTGGGGGATAAGTTTGAGTTGGTGCCGCCACGGCCTTAGCCTGCTGCCTCGCGCTGCAGCGCTGTCACTTCAATCTCAATGCGGTATTTTGGGTCGATCAGCCCGCATTCGATCATCGTCGCGGCGGGTGGATGACCGCCAAAAGTGCTGCGCAACAGCGGCCAGCAGGCTTCGAATTCCGAGGCGTCGGGCAGCATATAAGTCACCCGCACCACATGAGAGAAATCGCTGCCAGCTTCGGCTAAAGCCTTGCTGATGATGGCCATCGCCGCCGCGCATTGCGCCTCGACGCTGTCGCCCTCGCCCACCGTTCCCGCGACATGAACCAGCCCCCCGGCAACCACTGCGCGGCAATAGCCGATCTTATCTTCGAAAGGCCCGCCTGATGAAATGCGCCGCACAATAAGCCTCCCTCAACAAATAGAGGCGGACCCTAAGGCCCGCCCCAAATCTTTCCCAAACCCACGAAGCCTTAGCCAGCGGTAGCGGGTTCTTTACTTTCACTGTCCGCATGGATCATCAACGGCTTGGCCTCAGATGTGACGGCCTCTTCGTTGACGACAACCTCACTCACCGTGTCCAGCCCCGGCAGTTCAAACATCGTGTCGAGCAAGATGTCTTCAAGGATCGAGCGCAGACCACGCGCACCGGTTTTGCGCTCGATGGCGCGTTTGGCAATGGCTTGCAGCGCGTCATCAGTAAAGGTCAACTGCGTGTCTTCCAACTCGAACAGACGTTGGTACTGCTTCACCAAAGCGTTCTTGGGCTCGGTCAGAATCGTCACCAGCGCGTCTTCGTCCAGATCTTCGAGCGTCGCCAGAACCGGCAGACGGCCGACGAACTCCGGGATCAGACCGAACTTGAGCAGGTCTTCCGGCTCCAGATCGGTAAAGATCTCACCAATGCCACGCGCGTCTTGGTCGCGCACATCGGCGCCAAAGCCCATGGCCGAGCCTTTGCCGCGTGTCGCGATGATCTTGTCGAGACCGGCAAAAGCCCCGCCGCAGATAAACAGGATGTTCGTGGTGTCCACTTGCAGGAATTCCTGCTGCGGATGCTTGCGCCCGCCCTGTGGCGGCACGGAAGCCACGGTGCCTTCCATCAGCTTCAAGAGCGCCTGTTGCACGCCTTCGCCCGACACATCACGGGTGATGCTGGGGTTTTCGGACTTGCGGGTGATCTTGTCGACTTCGTCGATATAGACAATGCCGCGTTGCGCCCGCTCGACGTTATACTCGGACGATTGTAGCAGCTTGAGGATGATGTTCTCAACATCCTCGCCCACATAACCGGCTTCGGTCAGCGTGGTGGCATCGGCCATGGTAAAGGGCACATCCAAGATCCGCGCCAGCGTCTGGGCCAGCAGGGTCTTGCCGCAGCCGGTGGGGCCAATGAGCAGGATGTTGGATTTCGCCAGTTCAATGTCGCCGCCCTTTTGGGCGTGATTGAGGCGTTTGTAGTGGTTGTGCACAGCCACCGAGAGCACCCGCTTGGCCATGGCCTGACCGATCACATAATCGTCCAGCACGCCGCAGATGTCGCGGGGTGTTGGCACGCCGTCGGTCGCCTTGAGGCCGGAAGCCTTTGTTTCCTCACGGATAATATCCATGCACAGCTCGACGCATTCGTCGCAGATGAACACGGTCGGCCCCGCAATCAGCTTGCGCACCTCGTGCTGGCTCTTGCCGCAGAAGCTGCAGTAGAGCGTGTTCTTGCTGTCGTTGCCGGAAGTATTCGCCATCTCAAACCTTTCAGGTCTGTCGTGTATGTCCGCCCTAAAACTTAGGGCCGCGATGTTTGGCCTTAAACTTAGGCCAGTGATCCCGGCGCTACAATCGCAAAATATGCAGCGCCGGGTCCGTCAATTACTTGTCTTTCTTGCCCTTGCCCGCAGCGTCGGCGTCATCCGCCTTGCCCCGGCTCTCGACGATCTCATCAAGATGGCCCCACTCTTTGGCCTCTTCGGGCGTCATCCACAGATCACGGTCCAGCGCCTTTTGCACGGTTTTCAGCGGCTGGCCGGAGTGTTTGACATAGAGCTGATACATCCGCTCACGGGTGCGCTCGATGTGGCGCGCCGAGATTAGAATGTCTTCGGCCATGCCCTGCGAACCGCCGGACGGCTGGTGAATCATCACCTCGGCATTGGGCAGCGCGAAACGCATGCCCTTCTCGCCGCCAATCGCGATGACTGAGCCCATGGAGGCCGCCATACCGCAGATCAGCGTGGACACCTTGGGCTTGATGTATTGCATCGTGTCATAGATCGACAGACCCGCCGTCACCTCGCCACCGGGCGAGTTGATATACATGCTGATTTCTTTGGAAGGGTTTTCCGCCTCAAGGTGCAGAAGCTGGGCGACGACCAGATGGCTCATCCCGCTGTGGATCGGCCCGTTGACGAAGATGATCCGTTCTTTCAGCAGCCGCGAGAAAATGTCGTAAGAACGCTCGCCCCGGCTGGTCTGTTCAACCACCATTGGGACGAGCGTATTCATGTAAGTATTGATCGGGTCGTTCATGCGTGCCTGCCTCAGTTCCTGTTCGCGGGACCATACCCGCAAAACTGTTACCCAGAGATTAGTCCCCCCGGTATGGGGGTTCAAGGGGGGCAGGCACGTCAGTTTTCCCTAATCTGTCAGATCACTCCGACGCGTCACGCAGGTAGGCGATCAGCGCTTCGATATCTTCCTCTTTGCGCACACCACGGAAGGACATTTTGGTGCCTTTCATGTAGCCTTTGGGGTCAGCCAAGAAGGCGCTCAATTCGTCGTGAGACCAAACGAGACCTTCCTCAGCCGCCGCTTCCATCGCTTTGGAATAGCGGAACCCATCGACCGCACCTGCCGGGCCATCAACGATGCCGTTCAGCACGGGGCCGACACGGTTTTTCGCTTTGGCGCCAATCTGGTGGCAGGATTTGCACTTGCGGAAGACTTTGGAACCCGCCTTGATCATCGCAGGATCGGCAGCGGGGGCTTCGGCGACTTCGACAGGTGCTTCTGCGGGGGCTTCCTCAGGGGCCGCGGCCTCTTCGGTTGCGGGCGCTTCTTCGGTGGTCGCTTCAGACGCCGCTTCTTCCGCCGCGGGCTCAGGGGTTTCGGCCTCGGCCTTCTCCGCCGCTTCCTTGGCCGCTGTCTCCTCAGGTGTCACATCCAATACGGCAGCGCGCATGGTGATCTCAACCTCAGGCTTACAGTCCGTCATGCAAGGCTCTTCGCTGAACGCGGGGAATTCGACTTCCATCCGGTCATCCGGCTTGAAGCCCTCCTCATTAGGCAACCGCGCCTCGGCAAAGTTCTCGGACGACAGCACGAAATCATCATCAACTTCATCATTGAGATAAAGCAGATAAGCCGTGATCGCATAGACCTCGTCGTCGGTCAGCGACTGTGCGTCCCCAAAGGGCATGGCCCGGTGCACATAGTCAAACACGGTCGAGAGATAAGGCCAATAGCTGCCCACGGTCTTGACGGGGCGCGCGTCGGTCAGGCTGCCCTGCCCGCCCGACAGCACCGGCCAGCGGCCTGCGCCTTCGCCGAATACCCCGTGACAGGCCGAGCATTTCTCGGTGTAGATGCCGTCGCCTGTGGCAACGTCACCGCTGCCTTCGGGCAGGCCCAAACCATCGGGGCGGATATCGATGTCCCAGACGGCAACCTCTTCGGGGGTCGCGGGGCGGCCAAGGCCCAAAGGCTCCGCCGCGAGCGGTGAGGCCAGCGTGCTGGCCAGCAGTGCAAGTTTAAGAAATCTCGACATTTTCGGCCTTTCCGTCAGCATCAACAGCCCAGGTCTGGATGCCGTTGTTGTGGTAGATTGAATTGAGCCCGCGCATTTCGCGCAGCTGGTCTTTGGTGGGCTGGACATAGCCGGTGCTGTCATGCGCACGGCTTTGCACCAGCAGCGGGCTGCCGTCCCATTCAAAGTCGTAATAGAAACGGTGCAGCGCTTTGGGCGTGCTTGGCCCGCTCATCCGCGCCTCATGCCAGGTGATGCCGCCGTCGATGGTCACATCGACCCGCGGAATCGTGCCGCGGCCAGACCATGCCAGACCGGTCAGCACGGTCGGCCCCGGACCATGGGTGATCGGTGCCTGCGGGCTGGGGCTGGTGACGACCGATTTCGCGTCCATCTCCCAAGTGAAGCGACGCGCGGTGCCGTCGTCAAGCAAGTCGGTGTATTTGCTGGTTTCTTCGCGGTGATGCCAAGGCTGATCGCCAACTTCGAGGCGGCGGAGCCATTTGACCCACATGTTGCCTTCCCAGCCGGGCACGACCAAGCGCACCGGATAGCCCTGCTCGGGCCGCAGCGCTTCGCCGTTCATCTTGAAGGCAACCAGACAGTCGTCCAGCGCCTTTTCCATTGGGATCGAGCGGCTCATACCGGCAGCGTCTGCGCCTTCGGCCAGCAGCCACTTGCCTTCGGTCTGAACGCCGGCTTCTTCCAACAGCAGCCGCAGCGGGATGCCGGTGTATTGGACGTTGTGGATCATGCCGTGAGTGAACTGCACGCCGTTCAATTGCGAACCGCGCCATTCCATGCCGGAGTTCGCCGCGCACTCAAGGAAGTAGACGTGGTTCTCACGCGGGAAGCGCATCAGGTCTTCCATGGTGAAAACCAACTCGCGGTCCACCAAGCCATTGATAATCAAGCGATGCTCGGCCGGATCGACCTTGGCCACGCCCGAGTGATGCCGCTCAAAGCAGATGCCGTTGGGCGTGATCGTGCCATCCAGCGCATGGATCGGGGTGAAGTTGATCGAGCTTACCGGGTCGGCGGTCAGCCATTCCACGGTGCGGCGTTTTACATCTTCCTCATAGGGAGATGGCATACCGTAGGGCGAGACATCGACGCCGTCGCCCAGTTCCTGCATCCAAGGTTTAATCGCAATCGCGGGATCATCCTGTGCGCTGGCCTTGCCAGCCAGTGTGCCCGCGGCCACCGCGCCTGCGCCTGTTAGAAAGGCACGGCGCGATGGCCCGTTTTGGTTGTCGTCAGTCATGTCGTGGCCCTCTCAAGTTCAAATTCAGTTTATTGAATTTGTTTCCCCGTGAGAACCCCCATTCTGGCTTTTCTTACTCAGGAAGAACGATTTCCACCGGTGTCGGGGCACCCTCGGAAACTGTTCCCATTTTCGCGATATGGCTTTCCACCACATCCCAGATTGGCGGCCCTTCGGTGCCCTCGTTGACCGAGGCCCAACCGGCGACCACATAGCTGCGGGATGGGTCGATTGGCTCACCGGAACTCAGCAAGGTCATCTCGCTGATCCGCTCACCCTGCGGCTTGGCGATGTCCATTTTGAAGCCCATGCCGCCAACGCGCACCATGTCGCCGCCCTGCTGGTAATAGGGGTCGGGGTTGAACAGGTTGTCGCCCACGTCTTCCAGCACGACTTTCAGGAATTCCCCTGTCATTTCCGTGCGGTAGGCGTTTGGATAGGTCATCGAGGTGACGTTGAAAATGTCCTCGCGGGTGATGTCTTGGCCCGGCAGAATCGACGGCCCCCAACGCACACCGGGGCTCAGCGCGATCTCGGCGTCCCGCTCGCTCAGCAGCGCGTCACAGATCAGGTCGTCCCACGTGCCGTTGAAGTTACCACGGCGGTAGAGCAGCGCGTCAGACTTGCCGACCACATGGGTCAACTCGTCCAGATAAGGCGCGCGCTGTGCGTCGATCAGCTTGGTGATCTCGGCGTCGGGCGTGATGAGATCCGAGAAGATCGGGATCAATTTGTGACGAATGCCCATCATTTTGCCGTCGCGCACGTCCAGATCGACGCGGGAAACGAATTTCCCGTTCGAGCCGGAGGCGATAATATGGGTCTCGCCGATCAGCACAGGCTCCGGCAGCGCGTCATGGGTGTGGCCCGACAGGATCACGTCAATCCCTTTGACGATCCCGGCCATCTTCTTGTCGACGTCAAAGCCGTTGTGGCTCAGGCAGACGACGAGTTCTGCACCCTGCGCGCGGACTTCGTCGACCATCTGCTGCATGTGCTCATCGCGAATACCGAAGGAGTATTCCGGGAACATCCAGCCGGGGTTGGCGATCGGCATATAGGGGAAAGCCTGACCGATGACGGCGATCTTGACGCCGCCGCGTTCGAAGAATTCGTAAGGCTTGAACAGCTCGGCGGGCTCGTCCCACTCTGCGTCAAAGATGTTCTGTCCAAGGGCGGCAAAGGGCAGCCCCTCGACGATCTCCTGCACCCGCTCGGAGCCCAGTGTGAATTCCCAGTGGAAGGTCATCGCATCAGGCTTCAACGCGTTCATTACGTTGACCATGTCCTGACCTTCGGTCTTGAGACAGGTCATCGAGCCGTGCCACGTGTCGCCACCATCCAGCAGCAGCGCATCGGGGCGGTCGGCGCGGATCGCGTTCAGCACGGTGGCGACGCGGTCCAGCCCGCCAACCTTGCCATAAGCCTGTGCCTGCGAGACGAAATCATCATAGGTCAGCGCATAGTCCAGCGGGGTGCCGCCGCCGATGCCGTAAGCACGGCGGAAATCTTCACCGGTGATATGAGGCACCTTGCCGCGGTTCTCGCCCACACCGATGTTGACCGACGGCTCGCGGAAATAGATCGGCTTCAACTGCGCGTGGATGTCGGTGATGTGCATCAGGGTGACATTGCCGAACTTCTCGAACTCCAGCAGCGCGTCTTGGTCAAACTTGTCCTGCGCGGCCAGCCGCGCCCAGTTGCCGAAACCGGACCCACCATAGATGGAGGCCGCGGCCATGGACATTTGCAGAAAATCACGGCGAGACAGCATGTCAGGCTCCGTCTGTTAGAAACAAGGAAAGGCCCCGCCCCTTTTGAGGGGCGGGATCATGTCAGGCAGTAAGCCCGGCTTTGAATTTAGTTGCGCACCGAAGGTGCTTCGACCGAAAGGCCGTTGCCGCGGCTGGCGACGTAAAGCTCAAGCGCCACGAACTCGGGGCTCCCGGGCTTGAAAGTCTCGGCGCGGGTGTCGCGCACACAGCCTTTGAAACGGGCATGGCTGCCGTTCAGCTTGGCGTTTTTCAAACGATACACCGGAAAGCCGTTGATCTGGCCTTGGCTCAGGTGGTCGGCGCGGATCATGTTCCCGTAATTGTCTTCGTGGCAATTTGCACAGCTCAGTTCCAGCTGACCGTAACGGGTGTAGTACATCTCCTTGCCCTCTTCCCAAACGCTCTGGGCAGGGCCGTCGATCGCCACGTTCACTGGCATGCCACGCGATTCAATAGAGATCAGGGCCTCCATCGCGGTCATTTGGCTGCCGGTGTACTTATAGGGTTCCGCACCCATCTGATTCTCACGGCAGTCGTTGATCTGCATCGCAAGGGTACGGACTTCGCCTGCTTCTTCGTTCCATTTTGGATAGGTGGCACGAACGCCCTCCATCGAAGAGGCTGGCTCATTGTGGCAGGACGCGCAGGATTTGCCTTCGCTCCCCTCGGCCGTGTCCCAAGCGGTTTGCGCTTGGTCCACAAAGATCATGCCGGGGTTGTCGAAGTCATCCATCTGGGTCTGCTGAGTCTCGTCCGAGCGAAAACGCCAGCCAGACATGATTTCCGGCAAAGCTCCCTCAAGATGCGCGGGAGCTTCAGTCTTGGTCACCATTTCGATCTCGCCGTTGACGACAAGCTCGGCGTCCTCGTCCGCCATCCCCAGCATCGGAGCGGCCACCAATAATGCCGCCACTGCGGTCATTGCCTTAAATTTCATGTCTTTCCTCCCTGTTCCATTCGCGGCGCTGCCTGTTGCAGGTCAGCCTACCGCGACGGATTTGACCTCTTCGTAGACCGAGCCATCGTCGTCGTACCACGTGAATTTAAAGTCGCCGGCCTCTGGCACGGTGGCGTCAAATTCGAAATAGGGGTTGGTCGACATCGCCGCTTCCATCTTGATGTCGATCACGTTCTCACCGTTAAATTCGCAGGTGAAACGGTTGATGATCGACTGCGGAATGACGTTGCCGTCGCTGTCCTTACGCTGACCCGATTCCATCGGGTGGCTGATCAGGGTTTTGATCGTAATGACCTCACCTGCATCAGCTTTTTTCGGGACCTTGACGCGAGGGGTTACACCTTCTGCCATTTTTTAAACTCCTGTATATGGGGCGCGCGGAATTAACCGCCGCAGCCGCCGATTGTGACTTTGATCTCTGCGCTGGTGCGGGCGAATGTACCGTCTTCCAGCTTGGCGATGGCGACGACTTCTTGAGTCGTGGCCAAGCGAATGCGGGTCGAGGCGCTGCGCGAACCGGCCAGCGGGCCGAATTTGAACGTGCCAACGGGCGGTGTTGGGTTGCCAGTGGCCAAAACCATGATCTCGGACGCGCCCTCTGCTTCGACAGAGATTGGCACAGTGTTGCCGTTCTCAGCGATTTCAGGGGCGGTCAGGGTTACGCCGGTGTCGGCCATATCGGCCCCGCCGGTGAATTCCGCGATCAGCTCGTCCACAGTTGCGGCCGAAGCGCCCATCGGCAGAATGGTCAGCGCCATCGCGCCAAGGCCGAGGCCCAGTGTTTCACGTCTTGAGAAGTTCATTTCTCATCTCCTTGTTCGTCTGCGGCGCAATGCGCCGTCATTCCATTAGCACAGCGCAAGCGCCGCGATCTCTTGCACCGATCACCCCACAGCACCCCATCAGAGCGCAGGGATGGTCGCGTTACTCTTCTTTCAGTGTCGCCAAGAAGGCGACGACGTCTTCGATCTGCTGGGCTTCGAGCAGCGGTGGCAGCGGCTCTTCAGCAGCTTTGCCGGTGTACGCATCGCCGGGGCGCGTGTAGCCGGTGGTCTTGTAGTAGGAGGGCATCACCGAGCCTTCGAAAGTCATCTTGCTGTTGGCAACGATGCCCCGCAGCTCAGCTTCGCTCCAACGGTCGCCAGCGCCGTCGAGCATTGGCCCAACTTCACCTTGAAACGGCACATCGCTCAGCGCGCTGACTTGATGGCAGGCCACGCAGTTGCCAGCCTTTTTGCTGCCAACAATCTTGGCACCGTTGGCCGCATCACCCGGCGTACCGGTCAGCGATTGCTCAACTGCACCGTAATCGTCAAAGGTCACATCGGCGGGTGCCACTGTCTCAGCGACGGCAAAAACCGGTGCGCTAGATACAATTGTGGCGACAATCCATTTCATCATCGAAAACTTCCTCCCAGTGCCGATCACGTTGAAGTGTGATCCGGTTACAAAGACCCTAGGACAGGCAACCGCCCCGGTGCAACAACAAATTCAAACTTTTGAATAGCTTTACACATCTCAGCGCCGCCAAAACAGGTCAATCAGTCTTACCATTGTTGCGTTCTTGGATCATTCGCGCGTGATAGCGTTGAAAATCCTCATCGCTATCAAGGGCATAGCGCTCCTCATTGACCCAAGTCAGCATATCCAATGTTGTGCCGGGACCAAAGGCGCCGGGCATCACCGCCACCGCTGCCTTTGGCGCTGTGGCGTCCTCGGCGACCTCTTGTGGCAGGAACATCAACGTCGGCGTAAACAGAATCCCCCATTTACGGGCCATCTCTTTTTCGGGTAGGGTCTCGCCGTCAAAATCCGTGACTTCGATGCCGCCGTGCAGGTTTAATTGCACCACGAAATAGTTTTCGCTGATGTAGTCTGTGATCTCTGGCCGCGGATATACTTCTTCATGCATCTTTGTGCAGTAGATACAGCCGCGCTGTTCAAACATCAGCAGCAGGCGTTTGTTTTCCGCATTGGCCTCGTCAAGGTCTTCGCGCAGGTCTTTGAATGTCTCGCGCATCCAAGCGGTCTTGTGCAGCCCATCGTCGCCCATTTCAGCGGCAACTGGCAAAGCCAGAACGGCGGCCATCGCAGCGGTTAGCATTCTTGAAAAGATCATTTCGGCATCCTCCCTACGTTAGCCCAATGTCGTAAAGCTGGGGAACCAGCGGATCATCAGGTCCGCAATCAATTGTACCCCGCCGGTGACGATCAGCACAGCAAAAAGGATCAACATCGCCCCCATCACCTTTTCGACCTTTTGCACCAGCGCCATATGCCGCGCCGCCCAGTTCAGGAACGGTTTCGCAGAAAATGCAGCGATCACGAAGGGCGCGGTCATCCCAGCACCGTAGGCGGCCAGCAGCAGCCCGCCGTGGGTGATGTCTCCCATGCCCGAGGCGATCATTAAAATCGCAGCCAGCGCCGGGCCAACGCAGGGGGTCCAGCCAAAGCCAAAGGCCAGCCCCATCACATAGGCGCCCCAAATCGAAGTCGGCTTGCCGCCCCCGTCCAGCCGCGCCTCGCGGTAAAGCAGCGGCACTTTGATGACCCCGAGAAAGTGCAGGCCAAAGACTGTCAGGATCGCCGCCGCCACCCAGCTGAGCGGTTCGAGATACTGTGTGAAAATCTGCCCCAAAGCGGTGGCACCCATCCCCAGCAGCACGAAAATTGTTGTCACTCCAAGCGCAAAGAGCACCGACGACAGCACCAACCGCCGCTGTGCACCCGGCGCGATGGCCCCGTCGCCGCGCAGTTCTGTCACGCTGAGTCCGGCCATATAGCTGAGGTAAAACGGCACCATAGGCAGAATGCAGGGCGTAAAGAAGCTGAGCAATCCGGCCAGCAACGCGCCCGCATAGGTAATGTCGAACATGGTTTCCCCCCATAGCGCGGCGTCATGTCGCGTAGCGCTTGATCAAATTTCATATTCAAATTACGTTGAGCGTCTTTCAAACGTCAATCAGGCAAGCCGATGATCCGCACAATATCCGCCCTGAGCTTCGCGGCTCTGACTGCCCTGCCCGCATGGGCGGTGGAACTGGTGATGGTCGAACAGCCCGGCTGTGTTTATTGCCAACGCTGGAACGAAGAGATTGCACCCGCCTATCCCAAGACCGAGGAAGGCAGCTTTGCACCACTACGCCGGGTTGATATCACTGACGTCGACGAAGAAGTGGAAACCGCCCGCGCTGTGGTCTTTACCCCGACATTCCTCTTGGTTGAAGATAACGTCGAACTGGGCCGGCTCGAAGGCTACCCCGGTGCGGAATTCTTTTGGCCCCTGCTGGACCGCTTGCTTACAGACAAGACTGACTACATGGATAAAGCCGAATGACCGCCCTTCCCGTGATCACCCCCGATATGTCGGATGCCGATATGGACCGGATGCTGAACAACGCAGTGACGGCATCGAACTTCCTAAAGGCGATCAGCCATGAGGGGCGGTTGATGATCCTTTGTCATCTCGTCTCTGGCGAAAAATCGGTGAGTGAGCTGGAATCTCTCCTGTCCAGTCGGCAGGCCGCGGTATCCCAACAGCTTTCACGGCTGCGGCTCGAAGGGCTGGTCGAGCCCCGGCGTGAGGGCAAGACGATCCACTACCGCCTTGCCGATGACCGTCCTCGCAAGATGCTGGAACTGGTCTACGAATTGTTCTGCAAAGATGATTGAACTTTTTGGCCAGCCGCTGACCGCCGCCCTGATTGGTGGATTTGGAGGCATGTTGCTTGGCCTTGCTGCCCGTCTGGGCCGGTTCTGCACCCTGGGCGCGATTGAAGATCTGCTTTACGGCGATTCCAGCCACCGCATGCGGATGTGGGGTTTGGCGATCGGGGTGGCAATTTTTGGCAGTTTTGCGTTGGCGGCTCTAGGCCTCGTAAACATTGACCGCGCGTTTTACCTGGGCGTCAACTTTGCCTGGGCACCTGCTGTCGCGGGGGGGCTGACTTTTGGCTATGGCATGGCGCTGGCGGGCACCTGTGGGTTCGGCGCTCTGGCGCGGCTTGGCGGTGGTGACCTGCGGGCTTTCGTGATTGTGCTGGTCATGGGGCTGACCGCCTTTACGGTCCTAAGCGGCCCGCTGGCCCCCGCCCGTTTGCTTTTGTTTCCTCGTGAATTGAACAGTGGTCCGCCCGACGGGATCGCCCATGCGCTGTCCGCGCTAACGGGCGGTTCGGTGCCGTTGATCGGCATGGCACTGGGGCTGCTGCTTTGCGTCCTGATGCTGGCCACCCGCGATTTTCGCCGTGACCTGCGTGCCGTGCTGTGGGGCAGCGTCGCCGGGCTGGCCATTGTTTCAGGCTGGGCTGGCACCGCATGGTTGGCCCGCAACGGGTTTGGCGTGCAAACGCTGATGTCGCACAGCTACGCCGCCCCGGTGGGTGAATCGCTGCTCTATGCGATGCAAGGATCAGTTCGCCCGTTAAGCTTTGGCATCGGATCGGTCGCGGGTGTTTGGGTTGGCGCTTTTGTCGGCTCACTTTGGCAGGGGCATTTCCGATGGGAAGCCTGCGAAGACCCGCGCGAATTGCGGCGCCAGATCTTTGGCGCGGGCCTGATGGGCGCAGGCGCGGTGATCGCGATGGGCTGCACGATCGGTCAAGGCATCTCCGCCATGTCCGTGCTGGCCTTTAGCGGTCCGGTCACCTTGGCCTCAATCATCGCCGGAGCGGCCTTGGGGCTGCGCCAACTGATCGTCGGATTTCGCAGCAACCCAATCTAGCGCAGGCCGCTCGTCAGCCGGACAGGCATTCTGCCATGCTCTGCGCCATTTCGCGCAGCAACGCGGCATAAAGCCCTGCCCCCGGCTTTAGTTCGACACCAATCGGGTCAAGCGTTCCGAGTTTCGTGCCCTGACCTTCGGTGACCGCGGCAGTCAGGCCGGGGTTGAACTGTGGCTCGGCAAAGACACATTTGGCGCCGCTGTCTTGCACCACCGCCCGCAGTTCCGCAACACGGGCCGCTCCCGGCGCGCGCGCGTCATTCTCGCTGATTGCGCCAAGGGCTTCGCTGTCAAAACGCGCCTCAAAATAATGATAGGCGTCGTGGAACACAATGAAGGGGCGGTCTTTGACCGGGGCAAGCATTTCGGTGATTTCTGCCTCCAGATCGACCAGCGCCGCCTGCCCGGCTTTTGCATTTGCGCGGTACTGAACGGCATTCTCCGGGTCAAGTTCGGCCAGCGCCTCAGCGATATGGCCGAGCCAGGTTTGCCCATTGCGCGGATCAAGCCAGGCATGCGGGTCGATGGGGCCATGCGCCGCGTCGTCACCCCCGTCACTGGGCGCCTCTGCCGCGTGGTCATTGCTCCCATCAGCATCTTCATGCGCATGAGCGCCAAACGCTGCGCCTTCCCGAAATCCCAGAACTTGAGTCTCGGGAAATTCGATTAATGCTAACTGGCCCGCCTCGCCCGCCAGTGTAGTGATCGGCTCTGCCAGCCACGGGGTCAGCGCAGGCCCAACCCAGACGATCAGATCCGCACCGCTTAGCGCCCGTGCTTCTGAAGGACGCATCGCATAGCCATGGGGCGACGCGCGGGGTGGCACGATCAACTCGGGGCTGCCGACCCCCGCCATCACCTGCGCCACCAAGGCGTGCACCGGGGCAATGTCGGTCGCCACAGCTGGCACCTCCGCCATGAGTGAGGTGGCAAAGGCGGTCAACGCGGCGGCAGAAAGGGGAATACGGAACATGGCAGGCCTTCGATATGTTATATTATCACCTTGCTAACACAGACGTTATAACATATCAATTGCGAAACCAACTGAGGCCCCGCCATGAGCGCCATTGAATTCAGCGATCACGACCATGCTGCCTGTATGCGCAGCACCATGCAGGCCGCTGAAACCCAATGCGCCGCGCGCGGGCTGCGCCTGACCCCGGTGCGCCGCCGCGCGTTGGAAATCTTGCTTGCCGAACACCGCGCGCTAGGAGCTTACGACCTGCTGGCACATCTGTCCGCCGAAGGTCTGGGCGCGCAGCCGCCCGTTGCCTATCGCGCGTTGGACTTTCTGGTCAAAGCAGGGCTGGCTCATAAGATCGAGGCGCTCAACGCCTATGTCGGCTGCGTTCAGCCGGGGTCGGATCACGCGCCCGCCTTTTTGATCTGTCGCGGCTGCCGCTCGGTGGCCGAGGCTGAAACCACCCCGTCGCAAAGCCGTCTTGGCGACGCCGCCCGCGCGGCGGGCTTTCGGATTGAGCGCAGTGTGGTCGAAGCCGAAGGGCTTTGCCCCGCCTGTCAGGAGAGCGGCGCATGAGCCTGATCCAGACGCAGGGGCTGACCCTGAGCCATGACGGCCAGACTGTGCTGCGCGATGTGAATTTTGCCATCGAAGCGGGCGAGATTGTCACGATCGTCGGCCCGAATGGGTCCGGCAAGTCCAGTCTCCTGCGTGCTCTGATCGGGGCGCTGAAGCCGACCGCGGGCAAGATCATTCGACAGCCCGGACTGCGCATCGGCTATGTGCCGCAGAAGTTGCAGATCGACGGCACCCTGCCGCTCACCGTACAGCGGTTCGTTAACCTGCCACGCCGCCAAAAGCCGCAGGCGATCAAAGACGCCCTTGCCACTGCCGGGGTGCCTGAACTGATTGAGCGTCAAATGGTCGACCTGTCTGGCGGTCAGTTCCAGCGCGTACTGCTGGCCAGAGCGCTGCTAGAACGGCCCGACCTTCTGATCCTTGATGAGGCAACACAGGGGCTTGATCAACCTGGGTCTGCCGCTTTTTACCGTCAGATCGAAGCCGTGCGCCAAGACATGGGTTGCGCGGTGTTGATGGTCAGCCACGACCTGCATGTGGTCATGGCGGCGAGCGACCGGGTGCTGTGCCTGAACGGCCATGTCTGCTGCGAAGGCACGCCGGAAACGGTGGCTGACGCACCGGAGTACCGCGCGCTGTTTGGCAGCGGCACCCAAGGCGCGCTGGCGCTCTACCGCCACGATCACGACCACCACCACCACGGCACTGACTGTGACGGGCACCACCAAGAGACCGAGAATGCTTGACGATTTCATCCTGCGCGCCGGCCTCGCCGGGCTTGGCGTGGCGCTGGCCGCCGCTCCTTTGGGCTGTTTCGTCATCTGGCGACGCATGGCCTATTTCGGCGATGCCACCAGCCACGCGGCCCTGCTCGGCGTGGCGCTGGCTTTGGCAACTGATCTGCCGATCACCGCAGGTGTGCTGCTGGTGGCAATGGTCATGGCGCTGGTTATCAGCACCTTGTCGGGCCGCAATGTCAGCGCGGATGCGTTGTTGGGGGTCATGGCCCATTCTGCGTTGGCGCTTGGGCTGGTGGCCGTCTCTCTGCTGCCGGGACAGCGGGTCGACCTGTCGTCTTACCTCTTTGGCGAAATTCTTGCCGTGACACGGTTCGACCTTGGGGTAATCTGGGGCGGCGCTATCGCCGTGGCGGTGCTGCTGGCCTGGCGCTGGTCGGCGCTGCTGACGGCCACGTTGAACCCTGATCTAGCACAGGCGTCGGGCGGCAACCCACGACGCGAGCAATTGATCCTGACAGTGGCGCTGGCGATCATGGTGGCCGTCGCGATCAAAGTCGTCGGTGCCCTGCTCATTGCAGCCATGCTCATCATCCCCGCAGCCACCGCCCGCCCTTTCGCCCGTACGCCAGAGGCAATGGCGATCTGGGCCGTCGTACTGGGCGCCATTGCCGCCGTTGGCGGGCTTATGGCCTCGCTGAACTTTGACACGCCGACGGGGCCAAGCATTGTGAGCATCGCAGCGGCGCTCTTTGCGCTGTCTTCGGCCTTTTCAGCCGTACGGCCAGCCCTGCGTCGCAGGGGTTGATCCCACAGCTTGCCCCGGCGCATGATCGGGCCAAAGCGAGATCGGGGGGGACATCCATGCCGGAGGACAAGAACAACACGGGCGCCTATCTTCCGCGTGATCCTTCAAGCCACCCGGCGGCTCTGCACCCGCCCTACCGGAGCTCACGCCTGCGCAGCCCGCAGGCTGCTCCGCTGTCCTTTCCGACAACCTTGAGCGAAGACACTGGCCCGGTCTTTACGCCGGACATCCTTGGCCCGCTCGACGGTGATCTGCTGCACAACTTTGCCGCAAGCGGGCAATCCGCGATCGGCCCCCGGATCATCGTGCATGGCCGGGTGCAGGACCAATTCGGCCGCCCGGTCAAAGACGCGCTGCTGGAAATCTGGCAAGCCAACGCGGGCGGGCGCTATCGCCACGCCAAAGAGGGCTATATCGCAGCGCTCGACCCCAATTTTGGCGGCTGTGGGCGGGTGATGACTGATGCCGAGGGGCGCTATAGCTTTCGCACCGTGATGCCCGGCGCCTATCCTTGGCCCAACGGTCCGAATGACTGGCGGCCCGCGCATATCCATTTTTCAGTCTTCGGCGCGGGCTTTGCGCAGCGGCTGATTACCCAGATGTATTTTGAGGGCGACCCGCTGATCTGGCGCTGTCCGATAGTTGGCGCGATTGCTGATAAAAGCGCGGTAGAACGGCTAATAGCGCCTTTGGATATGGAAAACACCGCCCCGATGGACGCGCTGGCCTATCGTTTCGACATCACGTTGCGCGGACGTCAGCAGACCCTGTTTGAAAACCGCATGGAGGGTCTGTGATGCGCGAGCGCCCCGAAACCGCCAGCCAGACCGCCGGACCTTATGTCCACATCGGTTGCACGCCGAATTTCGCGGGTCTCACGGGTGTTCACCCTGAAGACCTCGGAAGGCACATGATCACGGGGCCGACCACCGGGGAGCGCATGAGCCTCACAGGCCATATCTTTGACGGCGAAGGTGAGGCGCTCCGTGATGCAATGGTTGAAGCATGGCAGCCCGATGCCGCAGGCTGCTTTGCTGGGCAAACGGGGGCAGACCCAGATTTTAATGGCTTTGGCCGTTGTCCCTGCGATGCGGACACGGGAGAATTCCGTTTTGAGACGGTCAAACCTGGCCCCGTGGCCTGGCCTCAAGGCGGTTTTCAAGCCCCGCATATCTCTCTTTGGATTGTCGCACGCGGAATCAACCTCGGTCTGCACACCCGCGTCTATTTTGCGGATGAAAAGGCCGCAAATGCCGCCGACCCGGTGCTGACCCAGATTAGCGGAAATCGCGTCCAGACCTTACTCGCCCGCCCCGAAACTACCGGCGCATACCGCTTTGACATCCACCTGCAAGGGCCGGATGAAACCGTGTTCTTTGACGTCTAACCCGCGCTATTTGCGTGTAATGACGGCGTCGGCTTCGATCTCGACCTTGGCGTCATCCTCAATCAACCCCGCAACGACGACCATCGCCATGGCCGGGAAATGCTTGCCCATCACCTCGCGGTAGGCTTGGCCCACGTCCTTTTGCGCGGCAAGATATTCTTTCTTATCTGTCACATACCACGTCAGACGGGTGATATCCTCGGGCGTACCGCCCGCAGCTTCGACGACCTCGCGAATGTTCTGCAACGCCTGTTTCATCTGTCCGATGAAGTCATGGCATTCAAACTTCTGCTCGGCGGTCCAGCCGATCTGGCCGCCGACAAACAGATGGCCATCGGCGCTGAGCATACCGTTGGCATAGCCTTTCGCAGGGGCCCAACCTTCGGGCTGGATGACTTGATGAGACATGTGGTTTTCCTTTTAACAATCGGGTTAGACACCCAGAAATTTATCGGCAACCTGCGCATCGAGCGCGGGCATCGGCCCGGACCAAACCGAGCGGCCGCGTTCGAGAATGACGGCGTGATCGGCGATGCGGCGCAGCTCGGCGAGGGATTTGTCCACCACCAGCAGCGCCAGCCCGCTGTCACGTTTGAGCTGGGCCACAGCGGCCCAGATTTCTTGGCGGACAACCGGGGCCAAGCCTTCGGTCGCCTCGTCCAAAAGCAGGAGTTTGGGGTTGGTCATCAGCGCCCGGCCAATCGCCAGCATTTGCTGTTCACCCCCTGAGAGCGAGCCCGCCGCCTGATCGCGGCGTTCGCCCAGACGGGGGAACAGATCGACTACTCGCGCCTCGTCCCAGTCGCCGGGACGCGCGGCGGCGATGAGGTTTTCATGCACCGTGAGCGGGGCGAAACAGCGGCGGCCTTCGGGCACCAGCCCCAGACCCGCCTGCGCGGCACGGAAGGACGGCAGCCCGCCAATGTCGCGCCCATCAAAGGTCACGCTGCCCTGCTGATGTTTCAGCATCCGGCAGATCACCTTGATGGTCGAGGATTTGCCCATCCCGTTGCGCCCCATCAGCGCGCAGACCTCACCTTGCTCGAGCGCCAGATCGACGCCAAAAAGCGCCTGCGTCGGGCCGTAGGAGGCGGTGATGCCTTTGAGTTCCAGCAAGCTCATGCCGCGTCCTCCTCGCCCAGATAGGCCACCCGGACCTGTGGGTCGGCCTTGATTTCCGCCGCCGTGCCGCTGGCGATGATCTGGCCGTAGACCAGCACCGAGATGCGGTCGGCAAGGGCAAAGACCGCGTCCATGTCATGCTCCACCAGTAGGATCGGCGCCTCGGCGCGTAGCGTGTCGAGAAAGCCGGTCATCTCCTTGGAGCCACTGGCCCCGAGCCCTGCCATCGGTTCGTCCATCAGGAAGACCTTGGGCCGCAGCGTCAACGCCACAGCAACCTCTAGCTGGCGGCGTTGGCCGTGTGATAGGTCAGCGGTGCGTTTGCTGGCGTGCTCCGCCAGCCCGACAAGTTCCAGCGCTCGCATCGCCTCGTCCCGCAGCTCCGCCTGCCGCATCACCGGCGCGAAAAACCGCATCACCCGGCCCGACTGCCCAAGCGCGCCCAGCACGGCGTTTTGCAGCACGGTATATTCCATCGCCAGCGAGGAGATCTGAAACAGATC
>Ga0209345_10001589_pt1 | contig 26765 bp, 25 predicted proteins | sample Cruoilmetagenom7_FD_187294 | JGI IMG/M metagenome (GOLD analysis project Ga0209345, IMG submission 187294) | Oil polluted marine microbial communities from Coal Oil Point, Santa Barbara, California, USA - Sample 7 (SPAdes) (version 2) | ecosystem: Environmental > Aquatic > Marine > Oil seeps ...
GGATGAAAGGCAAGACCCTGGATGAAGCCAAACAAATTAAAAATCTGGATATTGCAGAAGAGCTAGCATTACCTCCAGTAAAAGTGCATTGCTCAGTGCTTGCAGAAGATGCGATTAGTGCTGCGGTGGATGACTATATGAAAAAGCGTGATGCTTAGAAATAAAACAGGTTGTTCGTTTAAGTAAGCTAAATTCGAACAATCATTTTGAATAGTGTTTAGTGTTTTACCGATAGACTTATATATAAACGAGATAGCAGTTATGGCCATATCAATAACAGAACAGGGCGCAAAGCGCGTTAATGATTTCCTTGCTAACCGCGGAAGTGGTATAGGTGTTCGGCTGGGTGTTAAAACCACAGGTTGTTCAGGCATGGCATATGTTATTGAGTTTGTTGACGACATTAATGCTGATGAAGATGAAACATTTGAAAGCAATGGTGTGACTATTGTGGTTGATAAAAAAAGCCTGGTTTACATTGATGGTACTGAAATGGATTTTGTTAAAGAGGGTTTAAATGAAGGTTTTGCCTTTAATAACCCAAATGAAAAAGACGCTTGTGGCTGTGGCGAAAGTTTCACTGTTTAATTGATTTTTATTTGATTTTTGGTGAGTGTGGTTAATACGCCAAACCCAATAATCATTTAAAAATATTTTGCGTCTATTGGCCTTGGTTAGTGCTCATTTTCGTTTTCTTTTTTCTTATATTTTTTCACCTAGAAAGTTATGTCAGATTCAATCTTCAAACAAAATTATTTTGAAATATTCTCACAACCAGTTTCAACGGATCTGGATTTGAATTTTTTGAAACAGAAAAACAGAGAGCTACAGCAACAGGTGCACCCTGATCGTTTTGCCAATGGCTCTGATGCAGAAAAACTCAAAGCGGTACAAAAAACCTCATTAATTAATGAAGCGTTTGAGGTTTTGAAGTCTCCCGTTTCCAGGTTGCAATATATGCTCAGTATTAAAGGAGTTGATATGGATGCAGAGTCAGATACAGCAATGGATGGAGGGTTCTTAATGGAACAAATGGAGTTGCGTGAAGATATTGCAAATGTGCGAAGCTTGAAAGCGCCGTTTGATGCGCTTGATGCGATGACATCAGATCTTAAGAATAAATCGGCTGATTTAATAGCAGAGTTTAAGACGGTTTATGAGAATGATGGCCTGGATGTTGGTAGAGAGATTGTACGTAAATTACAGTTTTTAAATAAAGCTCAAAAAGAAATAAATGAAATCACTGAACAATTGGAAGATGAAATTATCTAATGGCTCTATTACAAATATCAGAACCGGGTCAGTCTACTAAACCCCATGAGCATAAATTTGCGATAGGTATAGATTTAGGAACTACCAACTCATTGGTGGCAGCAGTTCGTAGTGGTCAGGCAGATACTTTGCCAGATTCGCAGGGGCAGCACCTGTTGCCTTCGATTGTGCAGTATCAAACAGATGCAACTGTTGTTGGTTCTGTTGCAAAACAAAATCAGATAAATGATCCTCATAACACGATATCTTCTATTAAACGATTAATGGGCAGGGGGGTAGAGGAACTTAAATCACAGTTTCAAAACTTAAGTGAAGTATTGCCTTACGAATTTGTTGAAACAGCTTCAGTTGTTCCTAAAATTAAAACCTGTGCCGGAAATAAAGCGGCGGTAGAGGTTTCTGCTGATATCTTAAAGGCTTTAAAGCAACGCGGTGAAAAAACATTAGGTGATGAGCTTGAGGGTGCAGTAATAACTGTTCCCGCCTATTTTGATGATGCCCAGCGCCAGGCAACCAAAGATGCGGCCACACTGGCCGGTATTAACGTATTGCGTTTGTTAAATGAACCGACAGCGGCAGCGGTTGCCTATGGTCTGGATACAGGCGCAGAAGGTATTGTTGCTGTATATGATTTAGGTGGTGGTACATTTGATATTTCAATTATGCAACTTAAAAAGGGTGTATTTGAAGTATTGTCTACCGGTGGTGATAGCGCATTAGGTGGTGATGACTTTGATCATGCTATCGCAGAGTGGATAATAAGTCAGGCGGATATTGATTCAACTGATCTAACTGCCAGTTTATTACGCCTTGTATTGCATGAATCCTGTAAAGCAAAAGAAGCTTTAAGTACTGCTGAGCAAGTGCAGATAAGTATTGATTTTTCAGCAGAAAATAATTGGTCTGGCTCTCTGGATCGAAATAAGTTAAATGAACTTATAGATCCATTAATTAAAAAAACCTTGATGTCGTGTCGTCGTGCACTACGTGATGCTGAAGTTGATAAAGAGCAGGTTGTTGATGTGGTTATGGTTGGTGGGTCAACCCGCGCATTACGGGTGCGTGAGCTAGTGGCTGACTTTTTTGAAGCTGAGCCTAAGATTGATATAGACCCTGATCGGGTGGTTGCTATTGGTGCAGCCATTCAGGCTAATGCCCTGGTAGGTAATGATAAGGAGGGCAATCTGTTATTAATGGATGTTTTGCCATTATCTTTAGGTTTAGAAACAATGGGCGGATTGGCTGAAAAAATAATTTCACGAAATACGTCTATCCCTGTATCGAGAGCACAGGAGTTTACGACCTATAAAGACGGTCAAACTGCTATGGCTGTGCACGTTGTGCAGGGTGAACGTGATTTGGTTGATGATTGCAGATCATTAGCAAAATTTGAACTACGTGGTTTCCCTTCTCATGTGGCTGGTGCTGCTCGCATACGCGTGACGTTTCAGGTTGATGCAGATGGCTTGTTAAGCGTTTCTGCCAGAGAAGAAACCTCAGGTGTTGAGGCTAGTGTAGAAGTTAAGCCTTCATATGGATTACAGGATTCAGAAATTGAAGCTATGTTAAAGGCTTCAATGGAGTTTGCGGCTAATGATAAAGATGCACGTAGCCTTAGAGAGCAGCAGGTAGAAGCGGATCGAGTGCTTGAAGCGATTGATTCAGCAATGGCAGATGATGGTGATGAAATGCTCAGTGCTGAAGAACGAGAAGCCATACTGAAAGTCAGGTCTGAGCTCGAAATTGCTCGTCATAATGCGACTGAAACACAGCAATTAAAAGATGCCATGTCAAAACTTGAAAAAGTCAGCACTGAATATGTTGCACGCAGAATGAATGCCAGTGTAACCAAATCTATGGCTGGGCATCAGGTTGAAGAATTTAAATAATTCTTCGAAGAGATAACGCTATCATCAGGTTTATACTGAGTACTTTTCCTGGCAATGAAAATATTCAGAAATAACAGATGGTAGTGAGAAAATATTAAACCAGACATAATGTTTGGTTATGAAAAAACTACATTTGAAAGAGAGAGATTATAATGCCGCAGATTATTTTTCTGCCACACGAAACACTTTGCCCTGAAGGCGCTGCATTTGAGGCTGCTCCAGGTGAAACTATCTGTGATGCAGCCCTACGTAATGATATTGAAATAGAGCATGCCTGTGAGAAATCGTGTGCCTGTACTACCTGCCATGTGTATGTTCGTGAAGGCCTGGAGTCACTTAATGAAAACACAGACGATGAGGATGATATGCTGGATAAGGCATGGGGTTTAGATCCTGACTCGCGTTTAAGTTGTCAGGCTGTAGTGGCTGATACTGATTTGGTTGTAGAGTTACCCAAATACACTATCAATATGGTTTCTGAGAACCATTAATTAGTTTTGTGCACTAACTAACACTGGAGATAAAAATGAGTTTAAAGTGGACTGATACACTGGATATCGTGTTAGAGCTCGATGAAAAGCATGGGGATGTAGATCCACAATACGTTCGTTTTACCGATTTACATCAATGGGTTTGCGATTTAGAAGACTTTGATGATGACCCTGAATCGTCCAGTGAAAAGATTCTGGAAGCCATTCAAATGACCTGGATTGATGAAAAAGACTAATCCTGAAACAGTGCTCACCTGGCTAAAGTGAGCAATATCTTCCCTGATATCCCGAAAAACACCATATATGTCTGAAAAATCAGCATTTTTCTATTAAAAATCGAACTTAAATCCGACTTAAAGTGAGTTAATCGTTTATAATTAGCGGCTTATTTTTAACACTCAATCGGATTTTTTTTGTAATGTCTCTAGAACGTACTATCTCTATTATTAAACCTGACGCAGTTGCTAAAAACGTAATTGGCGAAATTTATACACATTTTGAAAAAGCAGGTTTACGCATTGTTGCTGCTAAAATGATGCATTTGACTCGTGATCAAGCTGAAGGTTTTTATGCTGTTCACAGTGCACGTCCTTTTTTTAAAGATCTGGTTGATTTCATGATTTCTGGCCCAGTTATGGTGCAGATTCTTGAAGGTGAAAATGCGATTGCTGTTAATCGTGAAGTAATGGGCGCAACTAACCCTGAAGATGCTGCACCTGATACTATTCGAGCGAAATTTGCATCTTCAATTGATGAAAACGCAGTACATGGCTCAGATGCTCTAGAAACTGCTAAAGTAGAGATTAACTACTTCTTTACCCCCGAGGAACTTTGTGAGCGCACCCGTTAATTTTCCTCATATCGAGAAAACTAACCTGCTGGGGTTAAACCGGCAGGATATGGAGGTCTTCTTCGCCGATTTGGGGGAGAAGGCCTTTCGTGTTTCTCAGGTAACTAAATGGATACATCAGCTGAATGTCTCTGACTTTGATCAGATGACAAATATCAGCAAAGCACTTCGTGCCCAATTAAAAGAAAAAGCCTGCATCAAACCACTCGATGTAATAGAAGACCAGCTTTCCAGTGACGGTACCAGGAAGTGGGTTATGGGCTTAACTGATAATAATCGTATAGAAGCGGTTTATATTCCTGAAGATGATCGCGGTACGCTTTGTATTTCTTCTCAGGTTGGCTGTGCACTCGATTGTAGTTTTTGTTCAACTGCAAGACAGGGCTTTAGTCGTAATTTAACAGTTGCTGAAATATTGTCTCAAATCTGGCTGGCAACCCGTTTGCTTGATGAAGAGAAAAAGCCAGGTCGTAAAATCACTAATATAGTTTTAATGGGTATGGGTGAACCCCTGCTTAATTTTGATAATGTAATGAAAGCCATTGATGTAATGCTGGATGATTTTGCTTATGGTTTGAGTAAACGTCGAGTCACTGTGAGTACAGCAGGTGTTGTGCCTGCGATGGATAAACTTGCAGAGCGTCATGACGTGCAGCTGGCAATATCACTACATGCTACACGTGATGAGTTGCGTGATGATCTTGTACCAATAAATAAAAAATACAATTTAGAAAAATTAATAGCTGCCTGTAAGCGCTTTATGGAAAAACGTTCTCCTCGTTCTCGCTTAACGATTGAATATGTCATGTTAGCGGGTGTTAATGACACTAAACAGGATGCAGAAGAGTTGGTTAAAGTTCTTGATGGTATTTCTGTATTAATAAACCTTATCCCATTTAACCCGTTTACTGGCTCAGGTTATAAAACCTCTTCGAATAATGCTGTACACCGTTTTCAGGATGTTTTAATGAAGGCCGGTTTGATTACAGTTATTAGAAAAACTCGTGGTGAAGATATTGATGCTGCATGTGGTCAACTGGTTGGTAAAGTTGCAGATAAGAGCAGACGTGAAATTAAATTTAAAGTACCTAGACTTGGAATGAATACATGATGCGAATGAAGCTGTGGTTAATTTTTATTTTGTTAAGTACTTTGATGGCTTGTGCCTCAACGCCTAAAGAAATTGCAAAAGAAAAAAAGGAAAAAGAAGCCGCTGTAATGAATGTGCAGCTTGCATCGGGCTATATGCGTAGAGGTGATTTAGAAGTTGCACGTGAAAAACTTGAAAAAGCGATCGAATTTGATAGAACTTATGTGCCTGCTTATACAACTTTAGCAGTTTTAATGTCAATGACTGATAAGCCTGTTGAAGCTGAAAATTATTATTTAGAAGCGCTGGGTATTGATGCAAAAAATCCTAATTTACTAAATAACTATGGTACATTTTTGTGCGGTATAAAAAAATATGATGAAGCCGTGGTTCAGTTTGAAAATAGTTTACGTAATCAGTTTTATAAAACTCCAGAAGTTGCTCATGCAAATATTGGATATTGTTTGTTACAAGCAGAAGAGCCAGATTATGCCAGAATTGAAAAGAATTTACGTAGAGCGTTAAAACTTCGAGCAAATATGCCTAACGCTATGTTGGCGATGGCTGAGTTAGGCTTAGAAACTAAAAACTACCTTATGGCGCGAGCATACAGCCAGCGTTATCATTCAATTATGAAGCCAACAGCACAAAGCTTATGGGTGCAGATACGAGCAGAACACGCACTGGGTGACAAGGTTTATTTTCTAAAGGTCTCTCAAATTTTGCTAGATAAATTTCCTAATTCTGTTGAAGCTAAAAAACTCATGGGGCTATCTAATTTATGATAGATACAATAAAAACCTCCGATGATGTGGAGAGTGAAGTAAATGATCTGCTACATAAAAAAGAATTTGGTGCAGGTTTAAGGAAAGCGCGTGAAAAATTAGGCCTATCAACAACAGATGTTGCTGAAAGTTTATTAATATCGGTTGATATTATTAAGGCTCTAGAAAATTCACAGGCTGAGGCTTTACCTGCGTTAGCTTTCACTCAGGGTTATATACGTAGTTATGCGCGTTTGCTTGAGGTGTCAGCTGATAAAATTATTGAAGATTACGCTCAAATGGCACCTGACTCAAAGCAGGCATTATCTCCCCATTCTATGTTGCCAACACAAAAATCCAGTAATGATATGTTTATGCGAGTGATTAGTATCAGCTTTGTGCTGCTTGCGATTAGCGTGCTTGGGTATTGGTTATATAGCACAGACTTCACAACCAATTCAGATTTCACTAATGACTTTGCTGAATTTAATGCACAAAAAGTAGAAGAGCCAGTCGAAGAGAATGCTACAGTTACTACAGACGATGCTATGCCGGATGTTGTTGAGACAGTTGAGGTTGAAGAAGTTGTAGTTGAAGAAACTGTGCTTGAGAAATCCTCAATAACTGCCCAGCCAGTTGAAACTGAAGAAGCTAATATAAATCAAAATGAAGCATCATTAAAAGATGAACTAATATTGAGTGCATTAGGTGAGTCCTGGTGTGAAATCCAAGATTCAACAGGTAGCCGTTTATTTTATCGATTGCTTAATAGTGGTGATGAAATAAAAATATCTGGTGTCGCTCCTTTTACGGTTTTTTTGGGAAATGCGCCTAAAGTTCGAGTTGAAATTAACAATAAAATTGTTGATTTTGAAAATCTAATTAATACAAATAGTAACATTGCCAGCCTGGAAATTAGTCAAGATGCTGGTGTTATTCGTTTATCAAATCACTAAATATTAATTGTATGGCTAATAAAATAAATAAAATTCAAAGTATTCGTGGCATGCACGACATACTCCCGGATCAGTCACCACTTTGGCAGTTTTTTGAATCTACTGTAAAAGAATTGTTACAAAGTTATGCATACAGTGAAATTCGTATGCCTGTTGTTGAATCTACTGACCTTTTTTGCCGCTCTATTGGTGAGGTTACCGATATTGTTGAAAAAGAAATGTACAGTTTTGAAGATCGTAATGGTGATAGCTTAACATTACGCCCGGAAGGCACAGCAAGTTGCGTGCGCTCAGGTATACAACATGGTCTGTTTCATAATCAACAACAACGACTTTGGTATATGGGACCTATGTTTAGACATGAGCGGCCACAAAAAGGCCGTTATCGTCAGTTTCATCAGGTCGGAATAGAAACATTTGGCATGGCAAGTGCGGATATAGATGCTGAACTTATTCTGATGAGTGCACGTCTCTGGAAGTTGCTAGGGCTTAAAGATATTCGCCTTGAATTGAATACATTGGGTACACCTGAATCACGCAAAGCTTATCGACAGGTGTTAGTTGATTATTTGAATCAACATAAAGATATACTGGATGAAGATTCATTGCGTCGACTTGAAAGTAATCCATTACGAGTTTTAGATAGTAAAAATCCTAAAATGCAGTCTATGATTGATGCTGCTCCAAGTTTAATGGAATATCTTGATGAGGAGTCAGTTGAGCACTTTAAACAGCTGACAACTATTCTCGACAAGGCAGGTATTAAATATAATATAAACACACGACTCGTAAGGGGGCTTGATTACTACTGTAAAACGGTATTTGAGTGGGTTTCGGATGCTTTGGGTGCGCAGGGTACAGTTTGTGCGGGAGGTCGTTATGACGGACTTGTGCAGCAGCTTGGAGGTCGTGAAACACCAGCAGCGGGCTTTGCTATGGGTATAGAGCGATTACTGTCTCTACTTGAAGATGCCGGCGCGCAGGTAGATAATACTCCTGATATTTATGTTGTATTACAGGGTGAGGCTGCGCAACTTCAGGGTATGTCATTTGTCGAAACGTTACGAGACCAGCTTTCAAATGTCCATATAGAGACAAATTGTGGTGGTGGATCTTTCAAAAGCCAAATTAAGAAAGCAGATAAATCTGGCGCTAAAGTAGCTTTAATACTGGGCGATGAAGAAATTGAAAATAATTCAATTAGTATAAAAATGTTGCGTGAGAAAGCGGAACAGAAAACGCTTGATCTTTCTGAAATCACAGCTGCATTAAAAGCTATTATATAAAATTATAAAATACGAGATAATTATGGATTACGAAACAGAAGAACAACAAGTTGAAGCCATTAAAAAATGGTGGAAAGAAAATTCAAGTATGGTTGTCACTGGTCTTGCAGTTGGTGTGGCTTCCATTTTTGGTTGGCAGTTTTATCAGGCCGATTCTGCAAAGCATCTTGAAGAAGCAAGTTTGCATTATGAGAAGGTGCTTATTAATTCTGAAAACCCGTCAAGTATTAATGATCAGCTAGCAAGTGTAAATCAACTAGTCGCTGATTTTAATGATACTCCTTATGCAAGCTTATCTGCACTGCTGGTCGCAAAGCAGCAATTCGCTGCGGGAGATATTGAAAAAGCTCAACAACAGTATCTTTGGGTAATTGAAAATAGTAATCAGAGCGAATTAAAGTTTTTAGCAAAAGTTAGATTATCTCGCCTGTTACTTGAAAATAACCAATATGATCAGGCTTTGCAGTTATTAAACGAAACCTATCCTGAAAGTTTCAAAGCAATGGTTTTAGAGCTTAAGGGCGACGTTTTATTTGCTCAGGGTAACAAATCTGCTGCAAAAGTGGCATATGTTCAAGCTATGTCATTGTCAAAAGACTCGAATCGTTGGTTGAAAATTAAGATCGATGATATCAGTGATGCAACTATTGCTTCAACGCCTGCAACATGATTAGATTTATTGGTGTTATATTTTGTGCAGCATTTCTTGTTGCCTGCGGTGAAACGGATAATACTGAGCCACCTGCAGAACTGGTCGAGTTTGAACAAACACTAAATGTTAAAGAACTATGGAGTGTTGATACAGGTACCGGTGTAGACCAGTTATACATAAAACTAGTTCCTCTCATCCTGGATGACAAAGTTGTCGTTACTGATGCCAATGGAAATGTTTCAGCATTTAACCTGGAAAATGGTGAAAAGATTTGGGAGACTGAATTAGACATAACTGTTAGTGGTGGTGTTGGAGGTAATAACTCGCATCTCGTCGTTACTAGCAGAAATGGACTTGTGTTCTTACTAAATTCTAAAGGTGAAATAGTCTGGAAAGTCGATGCTTCTTCCGAAGTTCTTATGCCGGCTCAAATTGCAGGGAACCTGATAATTATTCGATCTGTAGATGGCAAAATATCAGCTCTTAGTCTTACCAATGGTTCTCAAAAGTGGACTTATAGCAGGGATGTACCTGCTTTGACTTTACGTGGTAATAGTTCACCAATAATTAAAAAGGGCTACATTTTTAATGGCCTGGATAACGGTCGTTTGGTAGCTCTAGATTTATTAGGCGGGCACTCTGTATATGATATAGCCATTGCATCGCCTAGTGGTCGTTCTGAATTAGAGCGTTTAACTGATATTGATGGTCATTCGGTGATAGATAATGAAACTCTTTATATGAGTAGTTACCAGGGAAGAGTTGTCTCAATAGATATTAGACGAGCGCAATTAAACTGGAGCCGTAAGTTATCTAGTTTTAGTGGTGTAGAGTATTCAAATGCGGGTTTATTTACCAGTGATGATAAAGATTATATCTGGGCTCTAGATTCATCAAATGGTGCTACATTGTGGAAACAGGAGAAGCTTAAGGGGCGTCAAATTACACGTCCGGTAAGTGTCAAAAGCTCTTTAGTTGTTGCCGATTATGAGTCTTATCTGCATTTTATTTCGGCTTTCGATGGTCATTTTCAGGCAAGAGTAGAAACAGATGGGTCAGGTGTTATTGTGCCTCCCATAGAGCATAATGGACGCTTATATGTTGTTACACGTGATGGTGTGTTATCTGCATATGAGCTTGGTTCGAAAGATTAATTGAATTAACTGTTTTTTGTTGATTTGTATTTAAGATGAAGAAGTATAGGATTGGTTGATTTTTATTTATAGCCTCAATTAAAACGATTCCGTAATAAGTTGTTTGTAACTGACTTAATTACAATGGAACGTGCATATATTAAGAATAAGGATAAATATGAGTACAAAGAAAGTAACATTTGCTGAGATTATATTATGGTTATTTGTTCTGGCTTTAATATTAATTTCATTAACGCCAGTTGCTCTTGGTTATAAAGTTAAATCAGATTATGTTGATTTAGTCGCTGATTTGTCTGAGATGTCGCAACTTGATATTCAACTAGTTCAATACGATCAAGGTTTGTATTCATCTTCAGCAGTGTTAACCCTGAAAATTCCTAATATACCTGAGGGTATTCAGTTTAAAGAAAATATTATTCATGGGCCGATATATTTTGGATTATTGAGTCAGGGTAAATCGCCTTTAGTTGCCGCTGTAATTAAAGGGCAGCTTGATGTTTCTTCATCTCAACAGGAACTGGTGCGAAATATTTTTGCAGACAGAAATCCGCTCGTCTATCAAACAACAATAGATTTTTCGGGTGATGTTGATGCTCAATTTTATATTCCATCGATAGATACAACTTTTGAAGATGAGTCCGGACCCATACACATCCAGTCTTCAGGCGTCATTATGAACGAACATTATTCTTCAGCCTCTGGTTTGATGAAGGGAGACATGCAGCTTCCATCTTTTAAAATTAAGTCTGAACTAATGGCAATAAATACTCAGTCCACAACTATGAGTTTTTCTGGTTCTATGGGTGGCAATGACATAATGATTGGTGATTCTGTTATATCCATGAACTTGCTAGATATAGATTCAGGTGATGAACAATTCGCTGTTCGTGATCTTGTTGTGCGGTCTGTTTCATCAGATAGTGCTGGATTAATAGATTCTAACACCCGTTTTGATGCACGTGAATTACTCGCTTCAAATCAAAAATTTGGTCCAATAGTATTTGATATTAGTGTAAATGGTATTAATGCTGAAAGCTTGAATAAGATACAGCAAATACAGAAAGATCTTGACCTTAAGCTTCAACAAGGTATCCCCCCTGAGCAGATAAATGCCATGATGATGGGGCAGGTGATGGGTGTGGTGCCTAATTTAATTAAACAGGCTGTAATGAAAGTTAACCCATTAAGTGTAGATAGTGAGTTAGGAAAACTAGAAGCAGATTTAGCATTTAAGTTAGATGGTATTGATGAGAACACACCGGCTGATCCAATGTATCTGCTGGGGGCAATTAACTTCGATTTAAGTGTATCTATTGATGAGCCTCTGTTAAAACAGTTCATAAGCTGGGAGCTAGAAAATAATTTACAGTCAGATGTTTATCTGGGCTCCGATTCGAATAAAAATATTGAATCTACAATACCACTATCACAAAAAGTATCTGAAAACATTCAGGGTATGTTAGATGAAAACTGGTTAGTGAATGTTGAAAATGTTTATCTAAGTAAAATCACTATGCGTCAGGGTGAACTATTAATTAATGATAAGCCTGTTGACCCAATGGAAAAAATTATGTCATCAATGAATGGTGCTGCCCAGTAAGCTAATTATTGGATGACTGATCACATTCAGTCGGTCATGCTATATGATTGTTTATTATTAGTGTTTAAAGATTAGATAATTATCTGAACTAGCTTTAAAAATACGTTAAAATACGATGCGAGGGCCTATAATAGGCCCTTTGTTGTTTTTTGTTATCTTTGGAAAAATCTATGTTACCTGTTATTGCTCTTGTGGGTCGTCCCAATGTTGGAAAATCTACGTTATATAATGTGCTGACCAGAAGTCGTGATGCTTTGGTGGCTGATTATCCGGGCTTAACGCGCGATCGCAAATATGGCCATGGCCAGTTTAATGAAAAGAATTATATTCTAATTGATACGGGTGGCTTAAGTGGTGAGTCTGAAGAGCTAGATGAGCACATGGCTCGTCAAACACTGCTTGCTATTGATGAGGCTAACATCGTTTTACTGATGGTAGATGGTCGCTCTGGTATAACGGCTGCAGATGAAGGCATTGCCAGACAAATACGTCGATTGGGTAAAAATATACACCTGGTGATAAACAAAACAGATGGTATTGATGTGCAAACTGCACAATCTGATTTTGCAAGTTTAGGTTTTTCTGAATCATATCCTATTGCAGCTGCGCATAAAAAAGGCGTAACCCAGTTAATTGAAAAGCTCCTCTCTGACTGGCCTGATTGGGAGGAAGACCTTGATACTAAGTATAAAGGTATAAGGGTTGCGATTGCGGGTAAGCCAAACGTAGGTAAATCGACTTTAATTAATCGCATGCTAGGTGAAGAGCGCGTAGTGGTTATGGATATGCCAGGTACTACGCGAGACAGTATTTACATACCTTTTGAGCATGAAGGTAAAGAATATACACTCATTGATACGGCGGGTGTGCGAAGACAGAATAAAGTAAAAGAGACCGTTGAAAAGTTTAGTGTAATCAAAACACTACAAGCTATAGATCAATCCAATGTGACTGTTATCATGATTGATGCCAGAGAAGGCATAAGTGATCAGGATTTACATCTTTTAGGTTATGCCATTGATTCCGGCAGAGCGCTTATTATTGTGGTAAATAAGTGGGACGGCATGGATAGTGAGAAAAAAGAAAAGATCAAAGAAGAGCTTGAACGGCGCCTTAGTTTTGTAACATTCGCTAATATTTATTTTATATCGGCTTTACATGGATCTAATGTGGGTCTGCTTTACAATGCAATCAATAAAGCGTATCTCTCAGCGATCAAAGATTTACCTACATCTGAATTAACTCGAGTTTTAGATAACGCAGTACAGGCGCACCAACCTCCTACCGTAAGAGGGCGTAGAATAAAGTTACGTTACGCACATCAAGGTGGTAAAAATCCTCCAATAGTGGTTATACACGGTAATCAAACAGATTTATTGCCTAAATCATACATTCGTTATTTAATGAATCACTTTATCGATGCATTGAAGCTCATTGGTACACCGATGCGTATGGAGTTTAAAACTAGCGATAATCCATATGCCAAGCGGTCTAATCCCCGCAAACCGCCTAAAAAGCCAGGTAAAACACCGTTTACAAAAACATTTAGGAAAAAAAGTACGCAAAAAACAAGAGAGCATTCTCGTCATAAATAACTTTTAGAGTTAGGATAAGTGCTATAAATACAATGGCTTAGCTTGTGTTTTAAGGTTTGCTGTTGATTATTTCCCATAAAAAAAATCCAGTTTTTGGAGGTATATTAAGAAACTCTAATTTGACCAATTGGAAATTTTTACATATATTCAATAAAGCTAACAATTTCAGAAGTATACAGAACCTTTTTAATTACTTGTTTTAATACGGAATATAACTCACAAATACGAGGCTAAATAATGAAAAGAGCATTGTTACCAATTGCTATGACCGCAATTTTAGGCTTTTCAAGTCAGGCAAGCGCCATCGAAATGGATGGCTTTCTAACTGCAGGTTTCGCAATACATGATCAGGAAGATTCAACCTATCTGGACACAATAACCGATGATATCCGGTTTGATAATGACTCAAAATTCGGTTTGCAGGTTACTGCTGATGTTGCTGATAACATGCAGGTTGTATCGCAAATTCTGGCGGCTGGATCTGATGAAAACTTCGATCTCGATGTAGAGTGGGCATATTTAGACTGGGTCATTAATGATACGTATAGCTTACGTGGTGGTAAGGTTAAAGAGCCTGTATTTTTAATTTCAGATTATATTGAAGTAGGTTATGCCTACCCGTGGATTAGACCACCGCAAGAGGTTTATCGAAATAACCCGGTTAATACAATCAATGGTTTTGAAGCATTAGTTCAGTTAGAAGTGGGCGGAATGGGGTTGACCATTCAGCCATACCTGGGATCAAATAGTGAAGCTGTACCCAATCAGCCAGGTTTAATATTTGATGCTGAAAACTTTTTTGGTGCTTCAATACAGTTAGCCTCTCGTAATTTCACTTTACAGGTAAGTTTCCTGGACACTGATGTTGCTGTATCTGGCGCAACTGGATTAGTTGATACATCCACAAACCCAGGTTCTCCTATTCCATTTAGCTCAAAAGGTACTGCAACCTTAACCAGTGTTGGTGTATCAACTGATGTAAGCAATTTTGTTGCCTATGCAGAATATGTTACCCGCGATATTGAAAATACAACGTTAGCAGGAGCAAGTGCACCTATGGATGCATTATTTCCTGATCAGGATGCCTGGTATGTAACGGTTGGTTACCGTATGGGGAAAATATTGCCTCATCTGACAATTGCAAGTTCAGAAGCTGAGCCACTAATCGGCGCAACTCAAGCTCCTAACACTCCTAGTCCAGGTGTATCACAAGATTCAATCACACTGGGTGTTCGTTACGAGATAAATGATAGTGCTGCACTTAAGTTTGAGGTTCAATCAATTGAGCCTGACCTGGAAGTTAATAGTGTTGGTTTATTTAATGCTCTGCCAGGTGATTTTACTGCGGGTGATAAATCTACGCTGGTTAGTGTAGCGGTTGATGTGATTTTTTAAATAACGATATTACTAAAGCTTACCAATGAATAAAGTCTCCATAATATTTATGGGGGCTTTATTTGAAGCGGATTTAAAAGTTTCGGACTACTCGATATATGAAAACTATATATACTTACTTATTTAAAGTCAGTTTACTACTTGCTATCTTGTTGCCTCTAAATTCACAAGCTCAACTGGCTGTTGTGTTTTCAGATGTTTCAGGCGGAGTGTTTCGCTTTCAGGTTAAGCTAGCAGAGCAAGGTAACCCAGAGGCTCAATACAAAGTGGGTGAAATGTATGAGCTAGGTAAAGGGGTTAGCAAAAATAATAAAACGGCTAAATCCTGGTTCGAAAAAGCTGCAAAACAAGGCCATAAAAAAGCAAATTACAAACTACTTTATCTTGAAATTCAAGCTAATGGTCTTAATGACTACACAAAATCACAGCTAGGTGTGCTTAGGCAAGAAGCCGCATCGGGTAATCCTAATGCGCAATATTTTCTTGGAAAATTATATGCGGCAGGCATAGGCGTACCGAAGAGCCTGGAAAATGCACTCACGTGGCTAAATAAGGCTTCTTTTAATGGCGTAACCGAGGCTGAACATGAGGCAATTGCTGTAGAAGAAAAGTTGGCTCGCATTAGAGAAGAAGAATCGTCGAAAAGAACAGCTGCAATTGCGGCTGCTAAAAAACGAAAGGCGCTAGAAGAAGAGCAGGCCAGGGCAGAAAAGCAAAAAGCTGACAGGGAAAAAGCGGCTAAAAACAAATCAAAAGCAGCGGCCGCCGCTAAGCGTAAATCAGAACAAAAGACAGAAACTAGAAAAGCAGCTGCAGAGCGTAAACGACAGGAAGAAGAGCGCATAGCTGAAGAAAAGGCCCAGAAAGAACGTGAGCGTAAAGCTACTGCTGAAAAAGCGCGGAAGGCTGAGCAGGCTAAAAAAGCAGAAGCCACTAATTCTAAATCTAAAGCTAAATCATTTGAAGCTGATCCATGTAAAGGGAAATCTGCAAGATTTCTTTCAACCTGTCGATAATAGGTGTTAGTTTTTAAATATAAAAGGGTATCTTTCGATACCCTTTTTTCGTAATTAATTAGTATATTCCTGTATAATTCCTATAAGTGCTATCCAGGGAGCCTCTGATCAAGTCTGATTATTTTTAGCTAGCCTAAGTCTAACCATACATGATCAGAGGTTACCTGGTCTCCTTCGAAGATCTAAATTGACTATTAAATTGTCGTTGTATTAATTTACTTTTATTTATGCCTAAACAAAAATCAAAGCCACGTAAAAAAAGCATTAGAAAGAAACAACCAAATAAAACTCATAAGGACTTTAGTTTTTCGTCTGTTTTTTTTAATAAGTATTCTTTTGGTTTTTTAATCGTTTTTTGTGTGCTTTTTTCCAGTTATCTGTTTTATTTAAATATTAAAATAACTGATAAAATGTCTGGTAGAATTTGGTCATTACCATCGCATGTATATGCGCGTCCTTTAGAACTTTATCAGGGTAAGTCTTTAACAGTTACTCAATTAAAGTCAGAATTAAAACAATTGGAATACGTGCAAGTCGTTAATCGGCCAACGAAAGCCGGGCAGTTCAGGCTTTTAAATAATTTGCATTTTGAAATAATTAGTCGTGATTTTACATATTGGGATGGTGAGCAGAAATCACAGGGAATTCGCTTAAGTATATACAACAACCAGCTTAGTGCTTTACATAAACTTTATTCTGATGAGACCTTGCCACTATTTAGAATGGAGCCTGTAAAAATAGCAGGCATTTATCCATCAACAAAACAGGAGCGACAATTAATTAAACTTGATGAGGTGCCAGACGATTTGGTGCTTGCTTTACTCGCTGTAGAAGATAGGCGTTTTTATCAGCATTGGGGTATAGATCCCCGCTCAATTTTGCGTGCAATGTTGGCTAACCTTATGGCTGGCGGCACGGTTCAGGGTGGAAGCACAATAACGCAACAACTGGTTAAAAATTTATTTCTCTCACCTGAGAGAACCTTAATCAGAAAAATAAATGAAGCTTTAATGGCTTTATTATTAGAGCTCAATTATGACAAGTCGGTGATATTAGAGACATATATAAATGAGGTTTATTTAGGGCAGAATGGAGCTCAGCAAATACATGGTTTTGAACTTGCAAGTCAGTATTATTTTGCAAACTCTCTTCGAAAATTACGACGTGACCAAATGGCACTCTTGGTGGGGCTGGTTAAAGGTCCATCATGGTATGCTCCCAGACGGCATAAAGAGCGTGCGGTAGATAGACGAAATCAGGTTTTGAAATTAATGCTTGAGCAAGGAGCATTAACTCAATCTCAATTAAATAAATATTTGGCTCTGGATTTAGGTTTAGCAACCAGGCCGCGTTTTTCTGCTAACAGGTTCCCTGCACTGGTTGACCTTGTTAAACGTCAATTGAACAGTGATTATAATGAGAGCGATCTAAAATCATCTGGACTAAAGGTGTTTACCAGTATTGACCCGTTTATACAGTCACAGGCTGAGGATAGTGTTAAACGTGTTATTTCACAAATAGAAACGAGTAATGCCGCAGCTACAAATCTTCAGGCTTCATTAATTGTTGCATCAAGTCAACAGGGTGAAATTCAGGCGATGGTTTCAGATAGAAAACCTGGTTTCCCAGGGTTTAATCGTTCGCTTGATGCGGTTCGGCAAATAGGTTCCCTGATAAAACCCGCGATATATTTAACCGCTTTACAGCAGCCACAAAAATATAGCCTGGCTAGTATTTTAGATGACAGCCCTTTGCATATAAAAACCTCTAAGGATCAAATATGGTCGCCTCAAAATTACGATAAGAAATTCTCGGGTAATATATTGCTTGCAGACGGTTTGAAACTGTCGCGTAATGTACCCACTGTTCGTTTAGGTCTTGAGGTTGGTTTGTCTGATATTTCTGACACCTTACTTAACCTGGGGGTTAGTAAAAAAATACCAGCATACCCGTCTATGACATTAGGTGCCTTTAGCCTTTCACCGTTTGATGTAGCGAACATGTATCAGACTTATGCTGCTAGTGGTTTTAATGTGCCTTTAAAAGTTATTCGTGAAGTGCTTAATAAAGACGGACTTCCTCTTAAACGTTATCCATTAAGATCCACTAAGTCTATTGATGAAAAAGCGATATATCTTGTTAATCATGTTTTGCATGAGGTTACTCAAACCGGAACAGCTAGCTCTTTAGCAAAAACGATCCCTGAATATTTAGCAGGTAAAACGGGTACAACTGATGATCTGCGTGATAGTTGGTTTGCTGGGTTTTCAGATGCTCAACTGGCCGTTGCATGGATTGGTCGTGATGATAATCAGAGTACCGGTTTAACCGGATCGTCAGGTGCATTAAGGGTATGGACAGATTTATTCAGACATTTGAATATAAAAAGCTCGCCTTTAAGTAGACCTGAAGGAATTAATGACATATGGATTGATGGAAAAAGTGGTGGTTTATCTAATAAAAATTGTCTGGGTGCGGTAGAATTGCCCTTTATTCACGGGTCTGAACCTACAGAGAAAGCAGAATGCAAGTCAGCTGGATTTATCGATCAAATCAAACGTTTCTTCAATTAGAGCCATATAAGCTTTCCTTACGATTTTTACAGATAATATCTATACTAATATCGCTGTTATGGTTAAGCGGGTGTACGCAATATTTACCTTCATCTGAGATAACAACAACTACAAGTATTTTGCCTGTTTCCGACAGTCGTCATTTGCCTGATGTTATTAAGGCGTTATTAAAACAGTCTGACACCCAGTATATTAATAATAACCTTACGGGTTCTTTGGCTACCCTGGAAAGGGCTATCCGAATAAATCCACGTCATGCTGAGGTCTGGTCTCGAATGGCGCAGGTGTATTTAAAGCAGGGTGAATTTGAGCAGGCTAGAGAGCATGCTAAAAGATCTAATAGCGTTATAAAAGATAATGCACAACTTAGAGAGTTTAATAATAAAATTATTTCTTCACCCTTACAGGATGTGGCAAATTGAAAACCTCTTCTGAATTATTAGGCGAGAATGGTGTTTTCGCTGATATGCTTGATGGTTTTACTGCGCGTTCTGGTCAACAGGCTTTAAGTTCTGCCATAGAAAAAGTTATTTCTAAGAATAAGGTGCTTATTGCAGAAGCGGGTACAGGTATAGGAAAAACATTTGCGTATCTGGTTCCTGCTATTATTTCAAATCGAAAAGTTATTATTTCTACGGGAACCCGACACCTACAAGATCAGCTATTTCATACTGATATACCACTAGTAAAGAAAGCATTGAAAGTAGATTTGCCCTGTTCGTTATTAAAAGGCAGGGCTAACTATCTCTGTCAATATCGTCTGGACATTGCTCACCAGCAAGCTTTCCTAACTCGAGAAACTCAGGATCATTTAGCTAGAATACGTGAGTGGTCTAAATCAACTCATAGTGGTGATTTGGCAGAAATGTCTGAAATTTCTGAAGATGCTCGAGTGTGGCCTATAGTTACTTCAACATCAGATAACTGTTTGGGTGGTGAGTGTTCTGACTGGTCCGATTGCTATGTGGTTAAGGCGCGTCGAGATGCTCAGGAAGCAGATATTGTTGTTGTTAATCACCACCTTTTACTTGCTGACATGGCAATAAAAGAAGAAGGTTTCGGTGAGTTGTTACCAGCCGCAGATACTTTTATTATTGATGAGGCACATCAGTTACCTGAGGTCGCCTCACGTTTTTTTGGTAAAGGTTGTAGCAGTCGTCAATTTAATAATTTAATTAGCGACTGTATAGCGGAGCAGATTAAAGACGCACCTGAAATGGTTGAAATTCGTGATGCCTGCGATGAACTAAAAACAAATATTGCTCAGTTCAGGTTGGCGCTCGGTACTGATAATCAACGTGATGGTTGGGCTAAGATTAAATTTAAGCCCGCGCTACAAAAAGCTAAAGAAAACCTGATAAATGATTTAAATAATCTAACCGAAATTTTACAAAATGCAGCCGAAAGAGGCAAAGGTTTAGAGCAGTGCGCAGTTAGGTGCCTGGAGCTTTATCAGGGTTTTAAATCATATGGTGAAGAGTCTACTGATGAAGTAACTTCAATCTTCTGGTATGAAACTTATAGCAAAGGTTTTGTATTGCATTCTACACCTATCGATATAGCGGCTTTATTTAAACAGCAACGTGATGCCTTGCCTGGTAGCTGGATATTTACTTCAGCAACACTCGAAGTGGGGCATGACTTTGATCATTTTGCAAAACGCCTGGGCCTTGATGAGTATGAAAAAGGTAACTGGAGCAGCCCTTTTGATTATCAACAACAATCACTAATGTTTTTACCAGATACTTTACCAGAGCCATCGAGCTTTGATTACACTGAGAAATTAATTAAACAGGCTATACCCATTTTGCAAGCGAGTGAAGGTCGAGCCTTTTTATTATTTACCAGTTATCGAGCCCTTAATGAGGCCGCAAAATTATTACAGCGAAAAGTTGAATATCCCATATTAATTCAGGGAAGCTTACCTAAACACCAGTTGTTAGAAAAATTTCGTGAATTGGGTAATGCCATTTTATTAGGGACAAGTAGTTTTTGGGAAGGTGTTGATGTTAGAGGTGAGGCATTATCCTGCGTCATCATAGACAAGCTGCCTTTTGCATCACCCGGAGATCCGGTGATGCAAGCACGACTAGAGGGTATTCGAAAACAGGGCGGTAACCCGTTTATGGATTATCAGCTACCCCAGGCTGTTATTGCTTTAAAACAGGGGGCCGGGCGACTGATACGTGATATGAAAGATTATGGTGTGTTAATGATTGGAGATAATCGTTTAAAGACTAAACCCTATGGCAAAGTGTTTATAGAAAGCCTGCCAGATATGCCACAAAGTAAACGCTTAGAAGATGTCGTAGCGTTTTATCGCTCGTGGACTGATGAAGAGTGATTAAAGCATGAAAATATTAGCAATAGATACTGCCACTGAGGCCTGCTCTGCTGCACTATATATTGATGGTATCATTACAGATCAATATCAACTTGCGCCCAGAGAGCATACCAGGCTTATATTAGAGATGATTGAAAGCCTGCTTGATGATGCAGCGATTAAAGTCTCAGACCTTGATGCACTGGCATTTGGAAGAGGTCCTGGCTCTTTTACCGGTGTTCGTATTGCTACAGGTGTTATTCAGGGCTTAGCCTTTGCAAGTGACTTACCCGTGGTTCCTGTATCAACGCTGGCCTCCATCGCCCAACTGGCCTATGAAAACCATAAGCATGAGTCTGTGTTTGCTGGAATTGACGCACGAATGGGAGAGGTTTACTGGGCCTGTTATCACCTGGGAGATAATGGCTTAATGAAATTGGCTGGTGAAGAGAAAGTATCCCCAGCTCAAAATGTTACTCTAGTAGGGCAAGGAACGTCTGTGTGGTGCGGTGCCGGATCGGCATGGGAGACATATGAGGTTGAACTAAAGCAGAGCTTAGGTGAGCAAATTACACAAATCTATGCAGATTACTTTCCCCATTCAGCTACTATAGTAAAACTTGCAGTTGATGCCTTTAAACAGGGTAAAGCGCTAGAAGCATCACAGGCATTACCCGTGTATTTGAGAAACGATGTAGCCAGGAAAAAAGCTGACCAGTAATTAGGTTTTTCTTTTTCTTTAAATCTGTTCGTTTTAACCCCGTCTATAGATGAAAAAGCGAATATAAGGTAATATATCGCGCTTTCACAGAATCAAAATATAAACCCCACTTATGCTAGAAATTAACCCTATTCAAAATCAGATTGCCGATCTTTCAACTCGTAGAGATGATCTCAGGGGGTATCTTTGACTTTGATACTCGCAATGAAGAATTAGACGAAGTTAATCGCGAGTTAGAACAGCCTGATATATGGAACGATCAGGAGCGAGCTCAATTACTAGGTAAGGAGAGATCAAGGCTGGAAGCGATTGTTCTTACCATAGTTAATTTAGATGAAGGTCTGTCAGATGCTGCTGAACTGTTAGAAATGGCAGTTGAAGAAAATGATGAAGAGAGTGTTAAGTCTGTAGCTGACGATCTACAGGAAATGGAAAAGCAAATTGAAAAGCTGGAATTTCGCCGAATGTTTTCTGGTGAAATGGATCACGCAAATGCTTTTTTAGATATTCAGTCAGGATCAGGTGGAACAGAGGCTCAGGACTGGGCTGAAATGATACTTCGAATGTATTTACGTTGGGGTGAAGCTCATGGTTTTAAAACCGAGCTAATGGAAGTTACCGCTGGTGATGTAGCTGGTATTAAAGGTGCTACTATCAGTTTTCAGGGTGAGTATGCTTATGGCTGGTTGCGCACAGAAACCGGTGTACATCGCCTGGTTAGAAAGTCGCCATTTGACTCGGGTAGTCGCAGGCATACTTCATTTGCTGCAGTATTTGTGTCACCAGAAGTTGATGATGATATAGACATAGATATTAATCCGGCTGATTTACGTATTGATACCTATCGTGCATCCGGTGCTGGTGGGCAGCACGTAAATAAAACAGAGTCAGCAGTTCGAATTACTCATATGCCAACCAATGTGGTTGTACAGTGTCAAAATGACCGCTCACAGCATAAAAATAAAGCCAGTGCCATGAAGCAGCTTAAAGCAAAATTATATGAGCTGGAGTTGCAAAAACGCAGTGGTGATCAACAGGTTGTAGAAGATAATAAATCAGATATAGGCTGGGGAAGTCAAATACGCTCTTATGTGCTCGACTCTTCCAGAATTAAAGATTTAAGAACCAATATAGAAACAGGTAATACCCAGGCTGTGTTAGATGGTGGCATTGATATGTTTATCGAAGCCAGCTTAAAATCAGGCTTATAAAGAGTACTAGTAGGTCGACTTAATTTATTATCAGAGAGTCGATGTCTAATTAAATTAGCAGAAAACATTAAATATTATGACTGACGAAAACAAAACTGAAGAAACACCTCAAGATGAAAACAAACTGATTGCACAACGCCGTGAAAAATTAACGGTAATGCGTGAAAATGGAAATGCATTTCCGAATGATTTTCGTCGTGATTGTTTAGCTGAAGAGTTGCATATTGCATACGATGATAAAACTAAAGAAGAACTGGATGAATTAAACGTAAGCGTAAAAGTTGCGGGTCGCATGATGGCTAAACGCATTATGGGTAAGGCCAGTTTTGCACAGTTACAGGATATGTCTGGCAGACTGCAGTTGTTTTTACAACGTGATTCTCTTCCCGAAGGCTTATACAATGACGGCTTTAAAAAATGGGATATTGGCGATATTATTGGTGCTGAAGGTGTTTTGTTTAAAACAAAAACAAATGAACTTTCAGTAAAGCTAACTAATATAAAGTTACTCACTAAATCACTTCGACCATTGCCAGAAAAGTTTCATGGTTTATCTGATCAGGAAACACGTTATCGTCAACGTTATGTTGATCTGTTAATGAATCAGGAAGTACGTGAAACATTTAAACTACGCTCTCAAATAATTTCTTATATCAGGCACTTTTTTGAAGATCGTGGTTTCATGGATGTTGAAACACCAATGCTACAAGGTATTCCGGGCGGTGCAACTGCGCGACCTTTTGAAACACATCATAATGCTTTAGATATGCCAATGTTTATGCGTATAGCGCCTGAGTTATATTTAAAGCGACTGGTGGTTGGTGGTTTTGAAAAAGTATTTGAGATAAATAGAAACTTTCGAAATGAAGGTGTATCAACTCGTCATAACCCTGAATTTACGATGCTTGAGTTTTATCAATCATATGCAGATTACAACGACCTGATGGATATAACTGAAGCGTTATTACATGGTTTAGCAAAAGATGTTATTGGGAATGCAAAAATCCAATATCAGGGTGATACATATGACTTCGGTAATAAGTTTGATCGTATGTCTGTATTTGAATCGATTTTACATTTTAACCCGGATTTGACGGCCGATGATATCAATACCATTGAAGCTGCACGTAAAGTGGCTGATAAGTTAGAAGTTCAGTTAAAAGACTCATACGGGTTAGGCAAAATACAGATAGAAATATTTGAAAAAACAGTTGAGCATCGATTAATGAATCCGACATTTATTACCGAGTACCCAACTGAAGTTTCACCACTGGCACGACGTAACGATGATAACCATTTTATTACCGATCGATTTGAATTCTTTGTCGGTGGTCGTGAAATTGCAAATGGTTTCTCAGAGTTAAATGATGCTGAAGATCAGGCTGAGCGCTTTAAACAGCAAGTAGCTGATAAAGATGCAGGTGATGATGAGGCCATGCATTATGATGCTGACTATATACGTGCACTTGAACATGGCTTACCACCAACAGCAGGTGAGGGTATTGGAATAGACCGATTGGTTATGTTACTAACTGATTCGCCATCAATTCGTGATGTAATATTGTTTCCCCATATGAGAGCGGAAGTATAGGGTATATGTGAAGTGTCTGAATTTGATCTCATCAATCAATTTTTTAAAACGACTGAAGTTAAGCGTGATGATGTATTACTCGGAATAGGTGATGATTGTGCAATACTTTCACCACCGTCCGGTAAGCAATTAGCAGTTTCTACAGATACTTTAATAAGTGGTGTACATTTTCCAGAGAAGACCACCGCCAGGGATATTGGTTACAAATCTTTAGCTGTAAATCTAAGTGACCTTGCCGCGATGGGAGCAGAGCCTGCGTGGGCAAGTTTAGCTATCAGCCTTCCTGAAGAAGATGAAAATTGGTTAGAAAATTTTATGCAGGGCTTTAACGAGCTTGCTGAAAAATTTAATGTGGCATTAATTGGTGGTGATACTACTCAGGGTCCGTTATCTATTACAGTTAATATCACCGGCTTTATTGAAACTGATAGATGCTTAAAAAGAAGTAGTGCAAATGTAGGTGATCTCATATTTGTAACGGGTTCAATCGGTGATGCACATGTCGGTCTGAAACTTATTCTGGATAAAGATAGCTCTGAGCAGACAGTGTTTGATTCTCATGAGGCGTATTGTATAGACCGTTTAAATCGCCCCAAACCTCAGGTAGAAGTCGGGCTGCAGTTAACGGCTTTTTCAGTTGCTGCAATTGATGTTTCAGATGGCGTTATGGCTGACTTACAGCATATCTGTACAGCCAGTGGCGTGGGAGCCAGGTTGAATATTGATCATCTACCTGTGTCTGAGGCTTTAATGAGTATCTATAATGATAAGCCAGAATGGCAGAGTATTTTAACCGCGGGTGATGACTATGAATTATGTTTTACTTGCCCTCAGGAACAAGTTTCTGATATTCAAAAAACACTCAAATCACATAATGTTTCTATGACCTGCATCGGTGAAATAACTGCTGATACAGGTATTAAGTGCTTCGATAAAAATCAATTGTTAAATATTAATCAGACCGGATTTCAACATTTTTAAGATGAAAAGTTCTGTAAAAATACCGCTTTCTTATTTAAAAAATCCAATACATTGTATTGCCGTGGGGTTTGGTTCTGGCTTGATGCCAAAGGCCCCTGGTACCTTTGGTACTCTTGTTGCCATACCATTGTATTTTCTTATTAGTTATCTGGATTTATGGCTGTATTTGCTAGTAACGTTAATTGTTACTGTAGTTGGTGTTTATATATGTGATTACACCAGTAAAGCACTTGGAGTTCATGATCACTCGGGTATTGTGATTGATGAAATTGCAGGCTATTTTATAACTATGATAGCGGTACCTTTAGACTGGATTTGGGTGATTACGGGTTTTTTATTATTTCGGTTTTTTGATATTTTAAAGCCATGGCCAATCTCATGGTTAGATAAAAACCTACATGGAGGTTTAGGTATTATGTTAGATGATGTGTTGGCAGGTGCGTTTGCCTTAGTTTGTTTGCATTCAATAATTTACTTTGTGTGAGCTAATGATATGAAGTTTACTAAAACAACTATTGCAATATTAAGCTTGATATTTTCTTTGCCAGTTTGCTCAATAGCATCCAGTCAAAGCACACAAGTAGAAGTGCAGGCATTAATGCCCGGGATGGTTGTCTTATTAGTTGATGGACAAAGAGTAACTTTAAAAACGGGCTCTGAAAAACAGGGTGTTAAGCTTATCAATGCAACAAGTAAAACAGCTGTTCTTGAAGTTAATGGTCAGCAGAAAAACTATCAAATGGGTACGAGCGTAAGTACAAGTTTTAGAGAGCGTACTATTATAACGGAAAGAGTTATATTTGATAGAAATGGTATGTTTAACGGCTACGGTAGTATTAACGGTCAGTCTGTTAGATTTCTAATTGATACTGGTGCTACTACCGTTGCAATGAGTGCAAAAGATGCGCGTAAGCTGGGTATTCAATATCAACTCGAAGGAACTCCAGCAACTGCAAGCACTGCCTCGGGCGTTGCAAAAGCCTGGTCAATAACGCTTAAAAGTGTACGCTTAGGGAAGTTGCTAGAGCATAATGTTCGTAGCATGGTTGTTGACGGTAATTACCCTCGACAAGTATTGTTAGGTATGAGTTTTTTAAATCGGATGAGGGTTGAAAAAGAAGGTAATACTATGACAATTTCACGTAAAAAATGAAATTTTTAGGTGTTTTTTTAAGTTGTTGTAAGTGATTACAAACAAAGTGAAAAACAATTAAACACTTAAGTATTGCAGCATTTTATGGCGCTGCCAGCTTATCTCGAAATGGCTATGAAATTGACTCAGTCTTCAATTTTAAATCAGATCGATTCTTTATGCCCTGATGTAAGCCGCAATAAATTATATTCATCGTTGATAT
>Ga0209345_10001590_pt1 | contig 26752 bp, 28 predicted proteins | sample Cruoilmetagenom7_FD_187294 | JGI IMG/M metagenome (GOLD analysis project Ga0209345, IMG submission 187294) | Oil polluted marine microbial communities from Coal Oil Point, Santa Barbara, California, USA - Sample 7 (SPAdes) (version 2) | ecosystem: Environmental > Aquatic > Marine > Oil seeps ...
TGCAACAGCTGTTAAAAATATACTTCAAACTTCTAAAAAGAGCGATAAGAAGAGTTAAACTCCAAGTAAGTGGAAACCAAAACTTAAAAACAGTCCATAACGCCTGTTGTACTTCAGAACTAAGTTGAGGCATCCCTTGATTTATATACATATATGTTGTGATTAAAAAAGAGAATCCACATGCCAAAACTATACTACATAAGGTCACTCTAAAAACCCATTTTAGCCATAAAACTAGATAAAACTTTGACATATATTTAGTTTAAACTTCCAAGCATATCATGGTAATGCTCCAACGTCATAAAACTTTTCTCAAATCTGTAACGAATAACGAACTCTACTACCTTATTTTTTAGCTCAACATCAACACTTTCTGCTCTACCAAAGTAAGCTAAAGAGATGTTTTTAGATTTAACAGTAGCTTCTTTATCATAACTTATTGCCAGTATTTGAAGATACTTGCCCTCTTTAATCTCTCCAAGATTCTCTTGAACCAAAGAGGCACCAGATAGGTTTATAGCTTTAAAATCAAATAGCTTTAAAAATTCTCCAACTTTTTTATCTATACTTAACTCAATAAAAAGTTCTTCTAATATTTTTAAATTGTCTTTTCTAGCTGTCTCATAACTAGATATCTTGTTAGTTAAGTTTTTTAATCTATCAAGTGCTGAACTCATAAAACTCCCTGTTTTTTATTAATATAAAAGTATATCAAAAAAAGAATAATTTAATATTCATATGTGTATAATAGTTAATATTAATAATAAATTATGACTATAAAACTAGGGGATAATCTGCCAATGAAATTTCTTTTAATAAGCCTATTGTTTTTAAATACACTATTTGCAAATGAAAACATAGACTTTGAAAATGATTTCTTAGACTCTCTTAATGAAGTAAGTGAGATAGCTACTAAAACTAAACTAAATATCGATGATACCCCATCTTTTGTAACTGTACTTCATTCAAATAAACTCAAAAAATTAGGCGTTGAAAATATACTTCAAGCCCTCTCTCTTGTTCCTGGTGTACAAGTTAAAAGAGAAGCTTCCGGTGTTTATGTAGTTGTTTTTAGAGGAGCTACACAAAAAGGTGAAGTAAAACTCATGGTAGATGGAGTTAGTATAAACAATGCTTTTCGTGGCTCTATATACTACTATCTAGATTTTCCAATAGAGCTAATAGACAGGATAGAAGTTATTCGTGGTTCAGGCTCTGTACTTTATGGTTCAGGAGCAATAAGTGGGGTTGTAAATATTGTAACTAAAAGCACTCAAAATACTTCTAATGAAGTTTTTATTTCCGGAGGAGCTTACAACACTTACAAAGGTGGTGCTTTAATTTCTACAAAAATAAAAGATATCAAACTAAAACTTGATGGTTACTATACAAAGAATGATAAAACTATTTCTACTGGTCCTGATGTTCAAGGTACTAGCGGTGATTCAGACCAAAGAGTTAAAGATTATTCTGTTGGATTAAATCTGAGTGGTGATAACCTGTCTTTTATGACAAGGATTAAAAAAGCTGAAAAAGGTAATGCATATGGTTTATATAGTGTTATAGATCTATCAAAAGTTGATTATTACAATATAAACAGAGTAATTTTAACAGAACTGAAATATCAAGATAATATTTCCCTAAATAATAAAATAATAGCAAAAGCTGGCTACACAAACTACAAACAAGATATTAAGGAACGTCACTCTTCAAACCAGGATACAAATGGATACAATGAAGAGAACTCTAACTTTGTTCAAGCAGATTTTATATCTAAATCAATTAAAGACAATGAGCTAGTTTTAGGAGCAAGTTTTTATAACTATGACTTAAAAAAGACAGATGTAAAACTTGGTTCAAGTATTATAAATCTTGTTAATGAAGATTCAAATAGGGATATATACTCTTTATATATAGCAGATAATTATAAGATAAATGAGATACTAACAATGTCTGCTGGAGTTAGATACGATGATTATTCAGATTTTGGAGATGCACTAGTTCCACATGCCGGAGCTGTTATAAAACTAAATGAGAAAGTTAGACTAAAAGCACAGTATTCAAATGCTTACAGAGCTCCATCATGGATAGAACTAACATCAAACCAAAATTTAAATGCTGAAAAATCACATACATATGAGCTTGGTTTAGTATATAAACAAAACATTTACAATACCTTTAAAGTCACTGCATATAAAATGAATATAAATGATGTTATTAAAAAAGTATCTGGGGTTTATAAACAAGAATCTAAAAATAATTTTTTAGGAACAGAAGTTGAGTATCTGTTTACTCCAAATGAAAAAGCCGAGTTTTCTTTAAATGCCAGCTATATAAATGCAAAAGATGAGAATAATGACGATATAGAAGATGTAGCGAATGTACTTGCTTCAACTTCATTAACATATGAGTTTGATTCAGGCATTATTATTGGTTCACTTTTTAAATATCTCTCAAAATCTAAAAGAGCAACTAATGATACAAGAGATGATTTTGATGACACACTTTTGTATGACCAAACCATCTCATATATTTTAAATAATTTTACATTTAGTGCTGTTGTCAAAGATTTGTTTAATCATGGGACAAATTATCCATCTCCAGTAAATACATATGTAAATGATTTTGAGGATGAAGGAAGAACATTTTTACTAAAAGCATCAATGGAGTTTTAATTTGAAATATTTTTTATTTCTATTATCTATTAGCACTATACTTTTTTCCTCAACTATAAACTCATCTCTATTAAAAGTACATGCCACATTAGTTCCCAAGTTACTTCTAATGGATTATGATTTTAGCAAAAAAACTTCTGATAATTTAATATCAATTGTTATAGCTTATGACAAGGTTGACTATTCAAGTGCTAAACTTCTTAAAATAGGAATTGAGCAAAAATACCATAATGGACTAAAATCATGTCAAGTAGCTGTAAAACTCATTCCATACTCAAAACTTAGTAATTCAAAAAACAAAGTAAATCTTTATTATCTCTTTCCAACAAATAAACAAAATATCTCAAAGCTTGTAAAAAAAGCTAAACTCTCAAATACTCTTACATTTTCTTACATAACAAATGACTTACAAGACGGTGTAATGATAAGTGTTATAGTTAATTCAAAAGTGAAGCCTATACTGAACTTAGATGCTATTAAGTCTAGTGATATTACACTTCGTCCAGTATTATTAGAAATATCAAAAATCTACAAAAAAGAGGAGATTTAACTTGAAAATCAATCTTAATTCTATCCTTTTTAAAACACTCTCTATCCTTTTTATATCGTTTATACTTTTTGCAATTTTTATACTAATAAGTGCAAAGCAAACTTTTCAAAAAGGATATATAGATATTATAAATGAAAAAATATTAATCATCGAAAGAAATATATCTCCACCTATTGCTTTAAATCTTAGCTATGGCTTTGATAAAGCAACAAAAGAGATTATGCAAAGCACTTTATTTAATCCAAATATTTTATTGATTAAAGTTGAATCACCTAAATTAAAAGACTCTATTATTTTTTCTAAAAACAATAGAACTCTTCTAGATTTTTTTGGTGATGATAACTTTAATTCAAATTCTGATTTAATAGATCCAGCTACTTCTGAAGTTATTGGTAAATTAACATTAATTTATTCAAATACTTCATATAAAAAATATATGGAAGAATTTTATTCATGGCTTACAATGGGAATAATTTTACTTACATTATCTCTATTTTTAATTTCATTTTATATCTACCATGCCTTAAAAAATTTAAGTATATTAGATAAATTTTTAAGAAACTTTAATCCTGCAAAACCAACTTTTATATCATTGAATAAAAATTCAAAAGATGAAATCACTTCTATCTCATCATCTGCAAATATAATGATAGAAAATATTATTAAGTATATAAATTATTCAAAAACACTTAACGAACGAATTTCAGAGCAACAAAAACACTTAAAAAATGCTCAAAGAATGGCACATGTAGGAAGCTGGGAATACAACTTAATTACAAAAGAACTAAGTCTAAGTGATGAGATGTATAGAATGTTAAATACAAAACTCAATACTCAAATATCATGGGATGATTTTTTAGGTTTTATCTCTCAAAAAGATGATGCATATATTAGAAGTGTGTTAAGTCGTGCAGTTGAGAACGGTTCAACTTTTAACATAAAATATACTCTAAATTTAAAAAATGGTCAACAAATAGATATACATACTGAAGGAAAAGTAAGAAAAAAAGCAGATGGAAGTTCTAAAATGACCTCTGTAAGTAGAGATATAACTCAAGAGATAAAAAATAAAAAGACTATTGAACAACTTGCATATTTTGATTCACTTACAAAACTTCCAAATAGAACTTTACTTAAAGATAGAGTTCACAAAGCACTACAAAATGCATCAAGGGAAAAAGAGAAAGTTGCCTTGATATTTTTAGACCTTGACCACTTTAAACTTATCAATGATACTTTGGGACATAACACTGGAGATGAATTACTTATCTATGTTTCAAAAGTTTTAAAAAAACAGATAAGAGAAGCCGATACACTTGCTCGTTTAGGTGGAGATGAGTTTGTTGCTCTACTTCCTAGTATTAAAAATATAAAAGATGTTGAGTATATTGCGGATAAACTCCTTAAAGCCCTCCAAGGGAAACATGATATAAATACACATCAGCTTTATATCACAACAAGTATTGGTATCTCTATATATCCAGATAATTCTAAAGATATAAGTGAACTTATTACAAATGCTGATACTGCTATGTATGATGCTAAACAAGATGGTAGAAATAATTACAAAATATACTCTAGTGATATGGGTAATCACATCTCTAAACAGATGGAAATTGAACAAGATTTAAGAGAAGCACTTAAAAATAAAAATGAACTAGAGATATATTATCAACCAAAAATAGATACAACAGAAAACTTCGTTTCAGGTGCAGAAGCACTTATTAGATGGAATCATCCCACTAAAGGGTTAATGTTTCCTGATGAGTTTATAGGTGTTGCTGAGAGTACTGGTATGATTTTAGATATGGGAAATTGGATTATAGATGAGTCAATTTATCAAGTTCAAGAATGGAATAGATTGGGTCTTGTTGGACTAAAAGTTGCGATTAATCTATCTCCTCGCCAATTTCAAGATAAACACTTAGTACCGCATGTATCTGCTTTAATAGAGAAGTATCAAGTTGACCCTACCCAACTTGAATTTGAAGTAACAGAGACTATGTCAATGTCAAATATAGATGCTACACTTAGAATTCTAGATGAACTTAAAACAATTGGTGTAAGTGTTGCGATTGATGATTTTGGAACTGGATATTCTTCACTTTCATATCTAAAGAAGTTTCCTGTAAATACTATAAAAATAGATAAATCTTTTGTTATGGATATGGTTGAAGATGAGGGTGATAAAATCATTGTTGAAACAATTATTACTATGGCTCATACTCTTGGATTTATAACAGTTGCAGAGGGTGTCGAAACTGAAGAACATGTTAATATTTTAAAAGATATGGGTTGTGATCAACTGCAAGGTTATCATTATTCAAAAGCAATTCCCAAAGATAAATTTACTGATTTTTTAAAAGATTACAATCCAAATTTATAGTATAATACCTTACTTTAATTACAAAAGAGAACAATGGATTATTTACAACTAGAGGGAATCAAATCCCTAAATGGAACTATAGAAATTTCAGGTGCAAAAAATGCATCATTACCTTTGATTGCTATGACTATATTAGCAAAAAACAAAGTTAATATAAAAAACTTACCGCATGTTGTAGATATAAATACCCTTTTAAAACTTCTTACAAATTTAGGTGCCTCTTGTGATTTTCAAGATGATAGAGTTGTTGTGGATACTTCTACTATCACAGAAACTAAAGCAACTTATGACATTGTTAAAACTATGCGAGCTTCTATACTTGTTTTAGGACCAATCTTAGCTAGATTTGGTCACTGTGAAGTTTCTCTTCCTGGTGGTTGTGCTATTGGTCAACGTCCAATTGACTTACACCTAAAAGCCCTAGAACAGATGGGTGCTAAGATAGATATAAAATCTGGTTACATAGAAGCAACTGCACCAAGCGGTCTTGTGGGTTGTAATATCAACTTTGATAAAATCACAGTTACAGGAACTGCGAACATTGTTATGGCAGCTGCACTTGCTCATGGAAATACCACTATAACAAATGCTGCAAGAGAGCCTGAAGTTGTTCAACTTTGTGAAATCCTTGATGCCAATGGTGTTAAGATAGATGGAATCGGAACTGCGATGTTAACTATACATGGTACTGGCGGAAAATGTATAGATATAAAAGAGTTTTCTGTTATTCCAGATAGAATAGAAGCTGGGACTTATCTTTGTGCTGGTGCTATTACTCGTTCTGAGCTGACATTATCAAATGTAGAGCCAAAACATCTTGGAGCAGTTTTAGCTAAACTTGAAGAGATGGGAAGTACTTTTACAATAACAGACGACACAATCACAATTCATCCGTCTTGGGATATAAAACCAGTAAAAATCGTAACTCAAGAGTACCCAGCTTTTCCAACAGATATGCAAGCTCAGTTTCTAGCTCTTGCTACTCAAGCTGAAGGTGTATCTATAATCGAAGAGAGACTTTTTGAAAACCGTTTTATGCATGTTAGTGAGCTTCAACGTATGGGTGCTGATATCACTCTAAATGGAAATATCGCTACTGTAAATGGTAAAAATTCTTTAGGTGGGACTGATGTTATGGCAACAGACTTAAGAGCTTCAAGTGCTTTAGTTTTAGCAGCTCTTGTTGCTGAGGGAAAAACTGATATACATCGTATATATCATCTTGACCGTGGTTATGATAAACTTAAAGAGAAACTAGAAGCTGTAGGGGCTAAGATACAAAGACTAAAAGAGTAACTTAGTCTTCTTCAAAGATTATCATCTCGTAGATACTCTTTTTAGTTACCATTGCCTTATCTGGTGAAACTGCATAAGAGTTTTGAGTTTTAGCAACTTCATATCTTAACTCTGCTATCTCTGTCTCCATACCATCTACATTTTCTTTTAAACGAAGTATAATATCAACACCTGCAAGATTTACACCAAGCTCACGAGTAAGTCTAAGAATAAGTTTGATTCTATCTATATCCCTTTGTGAATAAAGCCTTATGCGACCATTAGTACGAGATGGACAGACAAGATTTTCTCTTTCATATTGACGGAGGGTTTGTGGATGAATATCCAATATTTTTGCAACAATACTAATTAAATAAACTGGCTCATCATATTGGTGTATCATAACTTACTCCTTTGGAAGTTTTTCTTTCATCGCTTCAACTAAATCTTCATCTAAGTCATCAACTTTTGGAAGTACAATGTTCGCTTTTAGATAAAGGTCTCCGCGAACTTTTGTTTTACGGTTCATCGCACCCATCTCTTTAACACGAAATCTTTGTCCATTTTTAGTGTTTTGAGGAACTTTTAGCTTTATCTCTTTTTCTAAAGTTTGGATTGCTATTTTTTCACTAAAAAGTGCTGCATATAAAGGGACATCAAAACTTTTAACTAAGTCATCATCTTCTCTAACATAATCAGGATTTGGAGCAACAGTTATCTTTAAAAATAGGTCCCCTGCTCTTCCACCTTGAGCATGACCTTTACCTTTAACACGCATTTTCTCACCGCTTTTCACTCCAGCAGGGATTTTGATATCAAATCTTTCTCCACTTACTGAAACTGAGTGAGAACCACCAAGGATTGAAACAGCAAAAGGAATTGTCACCTTTGTTTCTATATCAAGGTTTGGTTCTTGTCTTTGTTGCTGTCCACCGAAGCCTCCGCCACCAAATGGGTTTCCACCACCACCACCGAATGGGTTTCCTCCACCACCAAAACCTCCGCCACCAGAGAACATACTTCTTAAAATATCATCTAAATCTGCTGAACCATGACTACCATGAGAGCGAGAAAAATCACTAAAATTTTGCCCGCCAAACATATTATCACCATGCATGTCGTACTGTTGTTTTTTCTCTTTATCGCTTAGTATCTCATATGCAGAATTTATCTCTTTAAATTTATCTTCAGCACCTTCATCTTTATTTACATCTGGATGATACTGTCTTGCTAATTTTCTATATGCTTTTTTTATTTCTGCTTCACTTGCACCCTCATTGATTTCAAGTGTCTTATATAACGATTTTGCCATTTATATTCCTAAAAATTGTATATTTATAATAATTTATTAATTAAGTGAGATTATATCATAAGGGTTGAGTGGATGTCAATCAAGTTATCGCTCCAAAACAACAAGCATGTAAAACGGCTTCATGGTGGGTGCCCCAACATCAAAGATGTTGACCCTTCCACTGCAGGGGTTTTACTTAGCTTATTGTTTCTACGCTTTATGTAATAATAAAAGAATATTCTTATAAAATAAAAAGAGTGATGTAATTTCAAGACGCATAGTGAGGAAGCGTACTAATGTACGTGACGAGCGTAGCAACGCAGAAAGTACGTTGCTATTTTGATTTTTAATGTAAAAAGTGTCTTACTTCTGAAAAGTATAGACTCATTCCAAACTCATTTGCAGCTTCGATAATCTCTTCATCTCTGATACTTCCACCAGGCTCGATTACATTTTTAACACCAGCTGCAGCTGCAGCGTCGATAGAGTCACGGAAAGGAAAGAATGCTTCTGAAGCTAGTGCAGCACCAGTTACATCAAGACCCATCTCTTTAGCTTTTTTCAAGGCACACTGAGAAGCATCAACACGTGATGTCATACCCATACCAACAGCTACCATCGCAGAGTTTTTAACATATACAACACAGTTAGACTTTGTAAGAGATGCAACTTTATATGCTATCTCCATATCTTTTAAATCTTGCTCAGAAGCAGCATTTTTTGAAACTAGTTTTGCATTTTTAACTTCATCTACTCCAACTTTATCAGCATCTTGAAATACAAATCCGCCATCAATATGTTTAAAGTCTTTTTTATCGTTTGCAAGAACGAGTCTATCAGAACCCATCTCAAATAATTTGATGCGTTTCTTAGCAGAAAATACTTCTTGAGCTTCTTCTGTTATACGTCCAGCAATTACAACTTCTAAAAATATTTCATTCATTTTAAGAGCAAGTGCTTTATCAACAGTACCGTTTACAGAAACGACACCACCAAATGCAGAAACAGGGTCACATTTAAGTGCTTCTTCATATGCTTCAAGTAGAGTATCTTTAATAGCAAATCCACATGGATTACCATGTTTAGTAATACATACAGCATTTTCATCACCAAATGCAGATGCGATTTTAACAGCTCCACTTAGGTCATTTAAGTTGTTGAAACTAGCTTCACCTTTTAGTGTTGTAAAGTTATTTGAGTAGTGTTTATCAAACTCATACAAAGCACCTTGTTGATGAGGATTTTCACCATATCTTGTAGCCATAACTTTATTTCCAACTACAAACTGCTTCTCGCCGAAACCATCGTTAAAACGCTCATTCATATAGTTAGCTATCATAGAATCATAAGCTGCTGTATGCTCATATGCTTTTATCATATATCCACGACGGAACTCTTTTGTATTTTTTTCATTCTCGATAGCATCAATAACTTCAGAGTAATCTTCTACATTTGTAACAATGATTACAGAATCAAAGTTTTTAGCAGCTGAGCGAACCATAGCAGGTCCACCGATATCAATATTTTCAATAATATCATCAAAATCATCAGTACGTTCTATTGTCTCTTTAAAAGGATAAAGATTTACACAAACTAGGTCTATTGATTCAACACCTAATTCTTTAGCTTGGTCAAGGTGAGACTGCTTATCACGACGGTGAAGAATTCCACCATGAACATAAGGATTTAGAGTTTTAACACGACCCTCAAAACACTCAGGAAACTTTGTAACCTCATCAATCTCAATAGCTTTAATCCCAGCTTCTACTAACTTTTTATAAGTTCCGCCAGTTGAGATAATCTCATAACCATTCTTTACTAAAGAAGTACAAAATTCAACTACACCATTTTTATCACTAACACTCACTAATGCTCTTTTCATTATAGACCTTGGTATAAAATAATTATGAAATTTTATCTTATTTGAGTTTAGAAAATGGTAAACTCTAAAAAAATATTTTAATATGAAGGTATTTTAGTATGGATTATCAATCAATCATCAATGAAATTGCTAAAGAAATTTCACCTTTACTTAATGATGGAAAGGTTGCAGACTATATACCTGCACTAGCTGAAGTTGACCCTAATCAATTTGCCATGACACTTACACTTTTTGATGGAACACAATACAGTGTTGGAGAAGCAGACACATTTTTTTCAATTCAAAGTATCTCAAAGGTTTTTAGTTTTACTTTGGCACTTAAATTTTATGGTAAAGAGCTATATAGGCGAATAGGACGTGAGCCATCTGGAAATCCATTTAACTCTCTTGTTCAACTAGAGTACGAACAAGGCATACCAAGAAATCCATTTATAAATGCAGGTGCTATTAATATAACTGATAAACTTATAAATCACTATAACAGTGATGGTTTAGCATTTAAAGAAATTTTAGAATTCATAAGAGTTATTTCTGATGATGAAACAATTTATTGCAATGAAACAGTTGCAAAATCTGAAATACAAAATGGTTATAGAAATTTAGCCTTAGCAAACTTGATGAAAAGTTTTAATAACCTAGATAATGAAGTAGAAAATGTAGTTAGAACATATTTTAAACATTGTTCTATTGAGATGAATACTAAAATGCTATCTAGGGCTATGCTTTATTTGGCAAATGATGGAGTAGATCCTATTAGTGGTAAAATCCATATAACTGCTTCACAATCAAAACGTATAAATGCTGTAATGCTGACATGTGGACACTATGATGCTTCTGGAGATTTTGCTTTTAATGTTGGTCTTCCAGGTAAAAGTGGTGTTGGAGGTGGGATAGTCGCTGTAGTACCAGAGCTTATGGGTATATCAGTATGGTCACCTGGCTTAAATGCACAAGGCAACTCTCTAGTTGGAACTAAAGCACTAGAGCTTTTTACTACTAAAACTGGTTTGAGTATTTTTTAATACTATGATTCAAATTATGCTAAACTATATAAATTAAATGTTGGAAATTTTATGAAAAATATTGCTATTTTATGTTCAGGTGGAGATGTCTCAGGTATGAATCCAGCATTAAAACATTTTGTTGAGTATTCACTTCAAAAAAATTCAACTCCATATTTTGTTTATGATGGTTTTGAAGGTCTGATTGATAATAATATAAAAGAAGCTAGTTACTGTGATGTTGCTGGAATTATTACTAGAGGCGGAACAAAAATCGGAAGTTCTAGAAGTAGTAGGTTTATGCAAGAAAAATATCGTAAAATTGCAAAACAAAACCTTGATGCTCTAAATATAAATATGCTCATAGTTCTTGGTGGTGATGGTTCATTTCGTGGGATGGATATATTTTATAAAGAATCAGGCATAAAATTTTGTGGTATCCCATCTACCATAGATAACGACATAAATGGAACTGATTATTGTCTTGGTGTTGATACAGCACTAAACATAATAAAAACTTCCATAGATGCTATTAGAGATACTGCTTCATCATTTAAAAGAGCTTTTGTTATTGAGACTATGGGTAGAGATTGTGGATATCTAGCTCTTATTTCTCATTTGACTTCTGGTTCAGAACTTTGCCTTATTCCTGAAAAAGAATATGACTTAAAAGATTATGAAGATGATTTTAAAAAACAAATGAAAAATGGTAGAAGATATTTTATAGCTATAGTGTCTGAGGGAATAAAGCAAGACTCTCAAGAGATTGCCGACTGGTTTGAAGAAACTATAGGGATAGAGTCTCGTGTATCAATTTTGGGTCATATACAAAGAGGTGGTAACCCTAGCATATATGACAGACTGATGGCTTACAAATTTATTACACATGCCGTAGATGGTCTAGTTGATAATAAAGACGAAAGTGTTATCTGTTACACTAAAAGTGGATTTGAGTTTAAGAGCATAAATGAAGTAACAAGTAAAACAAAAGAGCTGGACTCTGAACTGTTGGCTTCTCTTGATAATGTATAAACTATCTTATTTTGTACCAGTAAATGCAAAAGAGAAAACTAAACAGGCTCTTTTTGAGATAGGTGTTGGAAAATATGAAAATTATGATTCTTGTAGTTTTGAGACACTAGGAGTTGGACAGTTTAGACCAATAGAAAATGCTAATCCTCATATAGGTAAATTAGATAATATAGAAAAAGTTCAAGAGTATAAAGTTGAAATGATTTGTAGTGATGAACTTATACAAAAAGCTGTAAAGGTTTTAAAAGAAAGCCACCCCTACGAAGAGGTAGCTTATGAAGTTTTTAAAATGGAAGAGTTTTAGATATCTCTCTCAACAACTCTTTTAAATGTATTAAAATAGTTATCTTTTAACTCATCCATACTCATTGAGATATCGTTAACTTTGATAGAATCTCCACCAACAGTTCCGATTTTCTCACATGCCATACTTTCTTCAAGCATATTTTCAAAAGCTTCTATATTTTCTGCTTTTACTTCGATAATTGCACGACTCATAGACTCTGCAAAAATATCTCTCTCATCTGATACAGTCATCTCTACATCACAACCCATACCTGAAGTTGCACACATTTTAGCAAGTGCAATAGCAACACCACCGCTAGACGCATCTTTAGCACACTCTAGTAAATGTTTTTTGTTAGCTTCAATAACTAAATCCCAAAGAGCAAGCTCATTTTTGTAGTTAATCTCTGGAAGAGTTCCCGCAACTGTATGACAAATCTCTTTCATATAAAGAGAACCACCAAACTCAGACTTTGACTCACCTACTAAATAAAGTGCATTACCCTCACCTTGGAAAGATGACATTAAAACATTGTTTTGGTCATCATTTACACCAACAGTCGCGATTGAAGGAGTTGGGAAAACTGATACACCGTTTGTTTCATTGTAAAGTGAAACATTTCCACCAATAACAGGTGTAGTAAGCTCTAAACAAGCCTCTTTAATACCCTCACAAGCTTGACCAAACTGCCACATAACTTCTGGATTTTCAGGGTTACCGAAGTTAAGACAATCTGTAATTGCTAAAGGTCTTGCTCCACTCATAGCAACATTACGTCCAGCTTCTATAGTTGCAGCAGCTCCACCACCTTTAGGGTCAATATAGCAAAAACGCACGTTACAATCAGCTGACATTGCTAGAGCTTTACCGTTTTCTTTTACACGGATAACAGATGCATCAAGCATACCACCATTTTTAATAGTGTTTGTTTGTACCATTGAATCATACTGAGTATAAATCCATGATTTATCTACAACTTCCATAGACTTAGTAAGAGTCTCAAATGCATCTTGGTTAGATACCTTGTCAAAGTCATTGATAGTTACAGACTTGATTTCATCTAAATAAGCGGGTTTAGTCATAGGACGGTTAAGTTCTGGTGCTTCTTCAGAAACTGGGTCAACTGGAACCTCAGCACATTTTTCACCTTCCCAAAACAGTTCCATATTTCCAGTATCAGTTACTTCACCAATAACAGCAGCATCTAAATCCCATTTTTCAAAAATATCGATAATCGCTTGTTCTGAACCTTTTTTAGCACATAAAAGCATACGTTCCTGAGACTCTGAAAGCATAAAGTCATAAGGAACCATTCCCTCTTCTCTCGCGGGGACTTTATCAAGGTGCATAATCATACCAGCACCACTACGCCCAGCCATCTCAAAAGATGAAGATGTAAGACCAGCTGCACCCATATCTTGAATACCAACAACGTGATCAGTTTTGAAAAGCTCCATACAAGCTTCAAGTAAAAGTTTTTCTGTAAATGGATCACCAACTTGAACAGTAGGACGAAGAGATTTAGACTCCTCAGTAAAAGAATCAGAACTCATTACAGCTCCACCAAGACCATCACGACCTGTTTTTGCACCAACATACATTACAGGATTACCAACACCATCAGCACGACCATAAAAAATCTCATCTGATTTTGCGATACCAAGGTTAAATGCGTTTACAAGAATATTTCCATTATAACACTCATCAAAACTCACTTCACCACCGATAGTTGGAACACCCATACAGTTACCATAACCACCGATACCCTCTGTTACACCACGTACTAGATAACGTTGATGTGCAGCAGTTTTGTCATCATTTAAGATATTACCAAATCTAAGAGCATTAAGTGATGCAACTGGACGAGCACCCATAGTAAATACATCTCTCATAATTCCACCAACACCAGTAGCTGCACCTTGATATGGTTCTATAAAACTTGGGTGGTTATGTGATTCCATTTTAAATACTGCCGCATATCCATCACCAATATCAATAACACCAGCATTTTCACCAGGACCTTGAATAACCCATGGTGCTTTAGTAGGAAAACCTTTTAAATGTACTTTTGATGATTTATAAGAACAATGCTCGCTCCACATAGCTGAAAAAACACCTAACTCTACTAAGTTTGGTTCACGCTTTAAAATCTCTTTAATATGTGTGTAATCTTCTTGAGAAAGCTTATGGTTAGCTAGTTGTGTATCTATATCTGGTAGTTGTTGGCTCACAATGGAATCCTAAAAATTGGTTTTTAAAAATGGATTATATCTAAAAGGTGGTAAAAGAAGTTTTAAATATTTTGATAGACCTATATTAAGTCTATCAAATTTTAAAGATGACACATGGTTTTAACGTTTATAATAAGCTACTATAGAACTTTTCTCTATCGTATGAGAATTTATCATATATCCTACCAATGCAGGGTTTGCATTTTTATCTAAATCTAATTTATCTACATCAAGTGCATGTATTGTCGTGATATAACTATGTGCTTTACTTCCTTTTGGTGGGCAAGCACCTCCAAATTCACTTTTTCCAAAATCTGTTTTACTTTGGACAGTCCCTGTTGGCAATACTCCCAATCTACTTGCATTAGTAGATATTTTTTTTGTCTCTTTTGGTATGTTAAATACTACCCAATGCCACCATCCACTACCTGTTGGTGCATCTGGATCATGCATTGTAATAGCAAAACTCTTCGTACCTTTTGGTACATTACTCCAGCTAAGCTGTGGCGAAATATTTTTACCACTACATCCAAAGCCATTAAAGACTTGATTGATAGATATTTGACCTACCATATCATCACTTTTTAAAGTTAATCCCTCTCCAAATAGTGTACTATTAAATAAAACAATACAACTTAATATAACTAATTTTTTGAACTGTAATTTCATATTTTTCCTTTTTTAAATTATATCGGAATTATTATAGTTGAATATTTAATGATATTTTAGCTTATATATTCATCTCAATAATTTTTTTCCATTCTTTGTTTGGAGTAAATTCTTTAGGTAAAATCAACTTGACTTTTTTTTGTTTTAAAAGTGATTTCTTGTAATGGTAAATAAAAACAGAAGCTCTATAGTTCATAATACAATGAATAAAAACTTTTTTATTTTCTTCTTCTAATGTTTTTAAAACACTCAAAAACAACTTTAATCTATCTACTTCAGGGGTCTTCCATGTTATTGGTATATGTATATATAACATTCCATTTCTAGAAACTATTTTATCCTCTTTTTTTAAAGCTCCCTTGTTATGCATTGCTAAATTTATAACAACATCAAAACCATTGTTTTTGATAGTTCTGAATTGCTTTTTAGTTGGTTGCCCTGATGTTGATATGTTTTTATTTACTTTAATGTAGTTCAAAATTGAGTCAATAATTTATCCTTTAGCATTTTTTATAGATGTATCATAAACCATCTCATAATATTTGTTATTATTATATTCAAATTCTTGTATCACTTCAAGTCCTAACTTTCTCTTATGAGCTTCGTATGAACGAGGATTTATTTTATTTACGAAAGTAACTAAGATGGGATATCGTTTTGACATCTTTTCTCTTGCAAAATCAAAAATCTCTTCTAAAACTCCACTTCCACGAACACTTTTATCTATGCAAACTGGTCCATACTGATAAGAGTTTTCTACACTTAATCTTTGACCTAAGTATTCTAGATTATGTAAGTCTTTTATCATATGTTCAAACATTGTCCATCTTGACCAGAACTGCCAAGAGGCAGACATTACATAAGCTATGATTTTGTCATCTTTCATTGCGATAAAAAGACCTTGTTCTTCAGTTATAAGTTCAGTTAATTGCTCCGTTGTAAATGCAGTAGTTACAAAACCATCTTTTTTATCTTCCTCTTTTATAGAATCAACTTGATATCTAAAATGAAGTTCTAGAACATTATCTATATCTTCTAGAGTCGCTATTTTACACTTCATCTATTTTCCTTTGTGTTTTCATCATCTCTATCGTAGCTTTATCTATGTCAGTATCTCTATTTTCTAAATTGGAGATAATCATATCAAATCTTTTATCATCTAAATGCTGTCCAAATTTAAACTTAGCTTTTAACTCTTTAATATCTATTCTTAAAACTGCTGTAGCATTAATCATTTTATCATAAGCACTGTCATTAAAAGGTTTGTAATGACCTTCAGGTTGTAACTTTTGCATCAATAGTGTCAAGGCTTTTATTTTCTCTTGCTTTTCTTCAACAATTATTACATCACCATCAATACTAATCGACTTAAAAAACTGTGTCGCTGGACAAGCTAATTCTTCACTAGAACTAAAATATGAAGCAATAAGGGAAAAGTTCTCAACAATACTAAACGAAACTTTTGGATTAGCTTTAAGCACTTTCATTTTACGACCACTTAAAGAGCCATGAAAATAGATGATATTTTCCACATGCACAAAATTTACAGGAACACTATATGGTGTTTTTTCACTACTAAGAGCAAGTGTTCCATACTCTGCTTTTGACATCATATCTTCTATGATTTTTTTATCTTTTATCTCAAATATCTGCTTCATAAAATGCCTTTTTGTTTTAATTATGTTAATATAACACTTATCTGTACTTACTTCAAGTGCCAAATTATTTATAATTTATAAGGACAGTTTTGTATATTCTAAATCAAGAAGCTAAAACACCACTTCATATACAACTATATAATGAGATAAAAAATGATATTGTTTCAAATTTTAGTGTTGGAGATAAACTACCATCTATTAGAAAAATTGCTTCAACATATAACTTAAGCAAAACTACCGTTGAATCAGCGTATAAACAACTATATGCCGAGGGTTATATAGACAGTTATCCTAAAAGTGGATATGTTGTTATAGACACTTATTTTGATAATTTTCACACTCCGAAACCTATGTTAGAAGGTACAAATAGTAAGGTTGAATATAGGTATGATTTTTTTCCTGCTCGTCTCTCAAAAGACACTTTCCCACTTAAACTTTGGAAAAGACTCTTCTCTAAAGGCATTGATGAGTCACTTGATTTTGGGGCTTATCATGATGGACAAGGGGAATTTGGATTAAGAGTAGAGATTGCTAAGTACCTTATAGAATCTCGCGGTGTTAGATGTACACCTGAGCAAATTGTTATTTGTAGTGGTTTTAGTGACTCCATGGGACTTTTGGCAAAACTTATTAAGTCAAAACATACTCATTTTGGTATTGAAAATCCAGGTTATCATGTAGCAAGAAAAGTATTTGAAGATTACGGCTATAAAGTAGATAAAATCGGTGTTGATAAAAATGGGATAATCATTGATGAACTTAAGCAATCGAAATCTAAACTTGTATATATCACTCCATCGCACCAATACCCAACAGGTGTATCTATGCCCATATCAAATAGATTAAAACTTTTAGATTATATAAAAAGTAAAGATGGACTTATTATTGAAGATGATTACGATAGTGAACTGACTTACTCGAACCGTCCTATACCCTCACTTCAGGGTTTAGATAGGTTTGATAGAGTTGTTTATCTTGGTACATTTGCAAAATCTCTCTCTCCTGCTCTTAGAGTTAGCTACATGGTTTTACCAAATCATCTTTTGCCATTATATAAAAAGAGCTTTGACTCACATTTTCCAAGAGCATCACTCACTACACAAAAAACATTAGAACTTTTTATGTCACAAGGGCACTGGGATAGACACCTACGAAAGATAAGAACCATCAATAAAAAGAAGCATAATCTTATGAGAGATTTATTAAAACAAGAACTTGGCGACACAATGGAGATAGTAAGTCAAGGTGGCGGACTTGCTATACTCATAAACCCTATAGTAGCATTTGATTGGGACAGATTAAAAACACTGGCAGAAAATGAAAAGATGAAACTCTATTTTGCAAAAGAGCGTTCAGGTGGAGACTTTGAAGCTATTAGAATGGGCTTTGGAGGGTTTAGCGAAGATGAAATTGTTGAAGCAGTTGAAGCTTTTGTTATAATTTGGAATAAGTCTGTTATAGAGTGATAATCCCTTCAAGATATTTAACTCCATACCCTGCAATCTCAACACGCTCACCATTTAGTTTGCAAAATACTTCTCCACCTCTTTGTGAAACTTGTTTGGCTTTAAACTCATTTTTATTTAAAATCTTACTCCAGTACGGTACTAGCTGAGTAAATGCAGAACCAGTTACAGGATCTTCGTCTATGCCATATTTTGGAGCAAAAAAACGGGAAATAAAATCGTATTCTTTACTTCTAGAAGTTATGATAACTCCTCTTGCATCAATGTTTTTTAGTTTATCAAGATTTAGCTCTGCATTTAAAACATCTTCTTCATTCTCAAAAACTACAATATAATCCATAGACTTATAACACTCCTTTGGCTCAACTGCAAATGCTTCAGATATGGCATGTGGAATTCCACATGCCGAAATCTCTTGAGATGGAAAATCCATAACAAGCATATCGGTATCTCGTTTAACTCGCAAATCACCGCTTTTAGAACTAAAAACAATTATATTCTTTTCATAGTTCAAAATCTCAAATAACACAAAAGCACTCGCTAAAGTAGCATGTCCACACATATCTACCTCACTTGTCGGCGTAAACCAGCGTATGTGAAATTTTTCACCCTCTTTCACAAAAAATGCTGTTTCGCTTAGGTTATTTTCCAATGCGATTTTTTGCATCAAAGCATCATCAAGCCACTTGTCTAACGGACAAATTGCCGCAGGGTTTCCTTCAAAAACTTTTTTTGCGAATGCGTCTATTTGATATATATTTAGGGTCATTATTTCACCTCACTAACCAAACCAAACTCAACAGCCTGATCTCTATTTTTAAAAATTGCCATTGCCGTATTCATTTTATCAAATCCTAGTTTTGCATAAAAAGGTTCTTTACCTACATTTGCATAAAGTATAATTTTTTTATGTCCTTGTGAAAACTCAACAAGTTTATTTACAATATCTTTACCTATTCCCTTGCCTTGAAAATCAGGATGAATGGCAATATCACAAATGTATGAGGCATCTAAACCATCTGCCAAGGCTCTACCAACACCGACTAAAGTACCCTCGTTATAAACAAAACATTTATACATACTATTTAAAAATACAACTTTCAAATCATCTGCTTTTTTGTCTCCAAGAGGTGCAATTTTATATAGGTTTGACAACTCATTCCAATCTACATCATTGTGGTTAAATTTCCATTTTAGATTCATATTTTATTCTTTTAAGTACCGCAAGGTGATTCCCAATTATCTTCGTAGTCAATAATCTCTTTGCGGACATTGTCTATATTTTTTGAGCAGTTACCTATTACGTATGTAACATCTACTTTTATAACTCTTGGTGGATAGTCAAAGCCAGTATAGTCTAAATACTTAGTTATCTCTTCCGTTGCATCAATTATAGTAGCACTACCATTTACCTTAAAGCGTTGAGAAGTTATAAAATCAATAAATAACATAGCTATATTTGGATTCTCCATAATATCATTAATACCATGAAGTATTCCATTACCAACGATGTCTGGAAAAATTATAGTAGTTTTATCTACAACATGAACAAAACCTTTCTCTCCACCTTTATAATTAACATTAGGAACACCATCTTTTGATGCAGTTGCAAGAAAAAAATAACTGCTTTTTTCAATCATAGACTTCACTTGTTCTGAAATATATGAAGTATCAATAGATGTCAAAATTCGTGATGCTTCTTCAACTGTTTTATATTTTTTTTGTGCTTGGTTTTCTTCAAATAACATGGTTTATACCTTCACCTCATAGCTTAGTTTTATCTCATCACCAGTCATTCCACTAAAACCCCAATTACAAGCTGGACTCTCGATGATACATATCTCGACATCAGTTTTCACTATGCCTAACTCTTTTTCAATACTTTCAAAAATAGACTTAATCAATCTCTTCTGAGTCTCAACTTCTCGACCTTCCATCATCATAATCTCTATTATTGTATATTGTTCACTCTTGGCATGTGGAAATATCATATCATCTTCATTCAATGCTATAAGTCTATGATATTTTTTATCTTTTGGAAATGATAATTCCTTAACGATGGAATTATGAATCACCTCTGAGAGTTTAGGCTTTATTTTGTCTAGACTTTTTTTCAATCCGTAAATTTTTACTTGTGCCATACGAAAATCTATTTTAAATTTCTTAGATTTGGAGGAGTAAATTTCTTTTCTTTATACTCTTCAAGTTTTCCATTTTCATCCATTTTAATAGCCCAGTTTCTAAGTTCTTCCCTTTCACTTTTGTACTCCATAATAGGAATAGACATACCACAACTAGACTCAACTGCGTAGATGCTAAACTCGAAAAAATCTCTAACAACACCCTCTTTCTCTGCAAAAACCTCTAAATAATTATAAAACTTTTCACTTTTGGACTCTATAATAGTTGCTTTACAAAAAAGCCTCAGTATTTTAGCATTACCCTCAAAAGCATTAAAAACCAAAGTAAATTCTCCATCTAACTTGGCATCCGTATAAGTCCGATTTCCGCTTCCAGGGTAATTTAAAAACACTAAATTATTTTTATCTAAAACTCTTATGGTGTCATAACCTTTTGGAGATAGATTAACCTCCGTACCAGATGAACTGGCAAGGTAAAATAACTTTTGTTTCTTTATAAATTCTATATCTGCATCAGTTAAACTTTTGTATTGTTTGCCCATTTGAAATTCCTTTGTTTAATTATATCCCTTATATCGTAAAAAGATTATTCTCCAACTCTAAGAGTTTCTTCTTTAAAGGAAGTCCACCTGCATAGCCTGTTAAACTTCCATCACTACCGATGATACGATGACAAGGAATTATTATCCCGATAGCATTTGCTCCATTAGCATTGGCAACTGCCCTCACCGCTTTTTCATTGCCTATGGATTTTGAGAGTTCTAAATAACTAGCCGTTTGTCCGTAAGGAATTTTGAGTAAACCTTCCCAAACACTCTTTTGAAATTCTGTTCCAACCATCAAAAGAGGAATCTCAAACTCTTTACGTTGCATCGCAAAATATTCGTCAAGCTGTTTTCTTGTCTCTTTTAAAACTTCATCATCTTTTTCAACATACTCCGCATTTAAAAGCTTTTTCATTCTGCCATCAACTGAATCTCTCATCTTCCTATAACGATAATCAAGCATACACAGTTTATCATCGTAAGAGCCCAAAATGAACTCAGTAGAAGCTATTTTATAATATTGTATATTTATTTGATTCATATTAGTCTCTTATACGGATAATTTTAATGAAAAGAAAAATCAACTTTAGTTCTGATATTTTTCTTTAGTGAAAAGATATTTTTATACTCTATTTCTAAAATTTCATACTCTTTTATGGCATGTGGAAGTTTGATTTTAAACTCATCTTCTACTTCTTTACCTATCATCGCACGTGCAAGTGGGGAGTGGATAGAGATAAGACCATTTTCAGGTTCACTCTCTAAAACACCACAAAGTGTATATGTTTCTTCTTCGTCAGTGTCTATATTTAAAATATTTACTGTGCTTCCAAAACTTACTTTGGCATGTGGAAATCCTGATGGATCTATAATTTGTGATTTTTGTATCATGGAGTTTAGATAAAAAAGTCTTTTATCTATGAAACGAAGTTTTTCTTTTGCGGCATGATAGTCAGCATTTTCACTTCTATCACCTTGGGCTGCAGCCACAAGTTTTTCCTCTGCAGTTTTTGGTTTTTCAACCTCTAGTAGAAACTTAAATTCTTCTACTAAAAGGTCATAACCTTCAAGAGTCATTGGCTCTTTGTTAATGGTGAAAACCAACTATGTAGTAAGTTTCTTTATTATCTAACTTATTTACTATAACTTTAAATTTGTCACTAAAGTGTTTAACTTTTTCATGTGCTTCTTGTGTTAACTCAGGACTTTTTGCTTCTATTTTAATTTTAAAACAATCCTCTGAATTTGATAAAGCTACAAAAGAATCATCAACTTTTAAATGGTCATGTAAATCCATAATATGTTTTTGGATTTTCTCATAACCAACAGTATTTTCTTCTATTCTTTGAAGTTGTTGAACTAAAGCATCATTTGGCGCATAGCCTAGTTGTGTTAGCATCGCATCTCTTTGCATTTCTTTCCCTTTTTCTAAATATGAAGAAAAATAATAACACCTTTTTGTAAACATTCAGTATTAATTTATCTGTATATACTATAATTGTGTAATTAAATAAACTAACATAAAGAGAGATGACAATGACTGAAGATATACTAAGAAAAATCAAACAACTTCCACCACTTCCAGAATCTGCAATGCAGATAGAAGCTGTTTATCAAGACCCAGATAGTAGCTTTAACGATATGGTTAAGATATTAGAAAAAGATCCTCTTTTAACTGCTGATATTTTAAAAGCAGCTAACTCTCCACTTTATGGTTTTTCTCGTGAAATAAATGCAATCTCTCAAGCTGTTGGCCTATTTGGTATGGGTACTGTTCGTGGATTTGCTCTTGCTTCTATTGTTAAAAAAAGTTTCTCTCTTGACCTATCACCTTACGGTATCAACAACGATATGTTCTCAGCACTCTCTAAAAAACAACATGCACTTGTAACTTCATGGTGTATTAGAAAAGAAAATAGACTTTTAGGTGTTTTATCTCCAGCAGCATTTCTTGTTGAGATTGGTAAAGTTCTAATTGCTCAACAAATTATTGCTGATGGTAAACAAGCAGAATTTCGTGATGCTTTAGCTGAGTTTGGTGATGTAGAAAAAGCTGAAAGAAAAACTGTTGGTGCAGATACTCCAGAAGTTAGTGCTACTATCTTTAAACAATGGAAATTTGAAGAAGGTCTTGTTGATGTTATTCGTTACTGTATGTTTCCTGAAGATGCTGGAGAAGACTACAAAAGAGCTGCCGCTATTTTAAATGCTGTTCGTATTGCTGTACCTATCAATGGTGTTGTTACTGATGCTAGTATTGAAGCTGCAAAAGAGATTATTACGAAATATGATCTTCACATGGAAGCATTTGAAACTGCTTTAGAGAATATAAAATAATTCTAACTTGAAATCTCTTCTTATACGACTCACTCTTGGTCTGAGTGAGCAAGATATCACTCTTGATGAAAGAGTGCATATTGACAACTTCTTACAAAAAAAATATCTTACCCATAAAGACAATATTTATAAATTTAATTCAAAATACCGTGCTGGAACTTTAGGTCTTGTTCAAAATTCAACTGCATACCTAAATGTAATTGGTGAACTTACTCGTGATTTGTTTATTGGTGAAGGTGATTTAAGTGATGCCAAAGAGGGAGACTTAGTAATAAGTAAAAGAATTCTTGGTAAACGTGGAACTCCATCAGCAAAGATTGTAGAGATTGTTGGTCGAGCGGTAAGTTACAGTATTGGTTATATAGTTTTAAAAGATGGACATAAATCTTTAGTAGATTTGAAAACAGAGTATCCTACAGGAGTTGAACTAACTCCAGAAGAATTAAATGCACATGCCGAGGGTGATGTTTTTAAGATAGATAATTCCACATATATAATTATGGAAAAACTCGGAAATATGAGTGATCCAAAAGTTGATGAAAAAATTGTTTTGGCTCAGTTTAACAAACATGATGAGTTTGAGCCAGAAGTTCTTGAAATTGCTTCATCATTTAAGCCAGTTGATGCCAAAAAATATCCAAAACGAAAAGATTTAAGAAAACTGCCTTTTTGTACCATTGACCCTGTAACTGCAAAAGATTATGATGATGCGATTTACTGGGATAATGAAAATACAACCTTATATGTAGCAATAGCTGATGTTAGTGAGTATGTAAAACCTTTTGGTGCACTTGATAATGAGGCTATATACAGAAGTTTTTCTATCTACCTTCCACATCGTTCTATTCCAATGCTTCCTCGTCAGCTAAGTGAAACTCTATGTTCACTTCAAGCTCATGTTGATAGACTCTCTTATGTTTTTGAGATGAAGCTAGATTTAGATTCATTAGAGGTTGTTGAGTCAAAAGTTTATGAGGCTATTATACATTCAGACAGAAGATTTAACTACGAAGAGATAGATGATTTTTTTGAGGGTAAGCTAAAAGCTAAAAATGAGAAAGAAAAAGAGATATTTGAGTATATTACAAAACTTAGAGTTGTAACTGACAAGCTAAAAGAAAAAAGGTTGAAAATCGGTTATGATTTCCGTTCAAACGAGTTGGAGATGTTTATAGATGAAGATTCAAATTTAACACATACAACCTATGCAGAAGAAACTCCATCTCATGCACTTATAGAAGATTGTATGCTTTTAGCCAACAAAGAAGCTGCACGACAATTTGAACGTGGTATATTTAGGATTCATGAACCACCATCTCAAATGAAGCTTCAAACTCTTTATCAAGAACTTGCCGGTATTGGTATGTTTATAGATATAAAAAATTCTATTAAAGAGACTATTACAAATATTCAAAAACAAGCTACTGATATGGACTTAGAATCTGAAGTTGATACACTTATAATCCGTTCTCAAATGCAAGCAAGATATGCACCTCTTAATTCTGGACACTTTGGACTTGGATTTGAAGAATATACACACTTTACTTCCCCAATTAGAAGATATTCAGACCTTATTGTTCACAGGTTATTAAAAGCAATAAACAACAACGATACAGAAGAAGGTTCATATGTACTTAGAAACATAGAAGCTCTAAGTATGACCATAAGTGAAAAAGAGAGAGAAGCAAGTACTATAGAAGTTGAATTTCAACAAAGAAAATTTGCACGTTGGGCATATGCTAATCTAAACAAAGATTTTAAAGCAAGAATAACTGCAACAGACCCAGAAATAAAAGCTGAACTTCATGATGAGATAATGGGTGCAAGACTTAACATCACTTCTACTGGAGATATAGTTCTTTTTGAAGATGTAATTATTAAGATAGATAAAGTCGATATTGCAAAAGCTAAGATTTTTGCCTCAGTTATTTCAAAAGTTAATCAAGATGTATAAGAGTGAGTTAGATAATCATATCAAAAGTGGCAAAATCTCAAACAGTTTTGTATTTTTTGGTGAGAGTGATTTTCTTATAGATATGTACACAAAAATGATGACCAATATTGATGATGCTTCTGTTTTATCTTTTTATCATGATGAATATGACTTTAACTCTGCAAAAGCTCATCTTTCACAAGCTTCTTTATTTGGAGATAGAAATGTCTTAATCATAAAAAGCGAGAAGAAAGTTCCAAAAAAAGAGCTTGATATTCTTATAAACTCTTGTGAAAAAAACCCAGATAATATTTTTGTATATGCTTATTTTGGAAGTGACCACAAAACTTATAACAATAAAAAAACTTTTGCAAAAGTAAATACTATGAGTGTAAGGTTTTTTAATCCAAAAGATTATGAAGCTCAAAATATAGTATCTGCCATTGCTAAAGAGAAAAATGTGAACATAGATAAATACTCTATCTCACATCTCTTAAACATACACAATGGCGATGTGGCACTTGCCTGTAATGAGATGGATAAATTTAAAGTCTATGATAGAGAGATAACAACAAAAGATATAGAAAACTTAGTTTTTGGGCTAGCTGAAATAAGTATAGATGACTTGATAAAAAAACTATTAAATAAAAAAGATTTTAAAGATGATTTGGCAAATATACTAGAACATGGCGAAGATGAGATAAGAATTATAACAGCCATAACTTCATACCTAACACAACTTTATATGTTTAACATATACATAAGAGTTAACGGTGCACCAAATGCACTAGAAATCTTAGGCTACCCTGCTCCAAAGTTTGTAGTTGATGAAAAAGCAGCTATGTCATTAAAGTTCAAACCAAATATATACTATAAACTAAGCGAACTGTTACTTGACAGTGAACTAAAGATGAAAAGCTCTAATGTAGATAAAAATGCGATTTTACTTTCTACTTTAATAAGATTTCAGAAATTAATATAAATCCCACTTGCCAGGAATATTATAAAATTTAATTAGGTAAATTTGTAAAACTAAAAGAGTGATGTAATTGCAAGGGCTGATTGAGGAAGCGTACTAAAAGTACGTGACGAGTGAAGCAACGCAGCAAGTGCGTCGCTATTTTAGTTTTTGTCTTGATCTACTATTTTACCTGCAGATATCCATGGCATCATTTCACGTAACTGATTACCAGTTTTAGTGATAAGTTTTTCTTTATCGTTAGCTCTTTCAGCATTCATACGAGGGTAACCTGACTGACCTTCAAGGATGAAGTCTTTTGCAAATCTACCATCTTGAATCTCAGTAAGAATATCACGCATAGCTTGTTTAGACTCAGCATTGATAACACGTTTACCAGAAACATAATCACCATACTCAGCAGTGTTAGAGATAG
>Ga0209345_10001591_pt1 | contig 26744 bp, 20 predicted proteins | sample Cruoilmetagenom7_FD_187294 | JGI IMG/M metagenome (GOLD analysis project Ga0209345, IMG submission 187294) | Oil polluted marine microbial communities from Coal Oil Point, Santa Barbara, California, USA - Sample 7 (SPAdes) (version 2) | ecosystem: Environmental > Aquatic > Marine > Oil seeps ...
CTTTATTTGATGGAACACCAGAACCTCTGTTTGAAGTAAATGATGAATATTTGCAACAGTCAATTGATCGAATAACCAAACTGATCCGCGAGCTTTATTTCGAAGAATATGGGTTACGGAAAAATTAAAAGCGCTCCCTAATCCTCAACAATTATAGCAGATTCATGCTGAATTTTCCTGAATAACGGCTGTCTTTTAGTTCTTCTCTCTGGGTTCCCAGCCTGTCCTGTGAAATGCGGAGCCTATTTTACCGGAGTGCCTCTGTGAGAGAAAAAGACTTTGGTCGTTGACTGTATTATCTGCGATTGCGAATAATCCCAGGTAGATTAGCCGCATCTTTGAATCCCATCTTATAAAGTAACAGCCGCAACGGTTTTTGGCGTAAGCGCCACTTAAGTCGGCGGGTCACATCAAATCCAGGCACCAAACGATCAACTGAATCGAGAGGAATATCTCGATGAGGTGGATAGTCATTAACTTGATTGAATTCAGAAAATTCTAATTCGAGCCATTCCAGGTCCTTTGGAGGTATTGGGTGGTTGATATTATTGACTACCTCCGGGCGTAAAGTGTTCAATAGCCCACCGCCTTTAGAATTAAGGAATGTGATATTTCCATGATGCAGGTTGGTGAAATTTTCCGGAGGCTTAGGCCAGGAGATCATGTCTGGGTCCCAGGGAATGGCCAGGGCTTTGCAGGTCTGTTTAAGAGTGTGCTCAGGAGATTTGACAAAATTTTCATACTGTATTATCGGCCAGCCATTGCGGCGGAAGATTTGCCAATCTTCAAGGAAACGTCTCATCCTCAGGCGCAGTGGAGGATCCTCAGCGGTCGTGCCATTACGTCCGTAAGATTTGTGCGACAACGATGCCCATGTCGTTCTGGCATCGCGTACAACAAGCAATGGCCTGACATGAAACCCTTCGTCTTCGGCGCATTTGATGTTTTCACTCAATCGGAAACTACTAATTGTAAGTTTGTACCAGATATACGGTGTCGCTATTCCTTCGGGCACAGTGCAGACGATATCGCTGTTTGCGTCGAATATACCATCCATATCGGAGCGCTGAAGAAAGCACCAGGAAATGATTGACGAACCCCCGCTTTGCATACTCCCGCATAGAATTAATATTTGATCCTTTGTTACCATATTTTTAAATCCCAATATCGATTGACAGAAGCGTTCATATCTTTATGAGGGCATCATCCTGCAAGGCCAAAGAACTGACCCTCTGTAAAGGTCATTACCAAGAAGCAGCAGTTTCTACCTGGTTTTTTTAACCGTTATACCCAGTGGGACAAATCCCGATTCAAAAATTCACCGAGTTTTATATTATGCTCTCGATAGTGATTTTTTAACCAAGATCGCATCTGGATATCAATCTGCGGGAGGTCATCCTTTTTTGTCCTTGGTTCCAGTTGTGACCGTAACCCTTGCCAAATTCGCTCGGGCAATAAATTCCTCTTTTGAGCTGATTTAGTCAGCGTCCACATCCGATATCTCATCGTTTTTTTGTATCCTGTCATCCGTGCTGGATTCTTATGAATTCTATGAGTAAATTTGTTTTTGGTGGGGTTTAACTCAAGATACTCGATGATGTCGTGGATTGTCTTTTCAGGCTTGTTTGATAAATCATCAAGCAGAACTATTTTGAGGTTCTTTCTTGGAAACAATTCAAGATACCGTTGGATCTGCTCTAGGTAATATCCCGAATCTAGGAAAGTCCAGTACAGACACGGTGGCTCTGTTTTGGGGTCTAATAACAATTGTATATATTTAACAATTTCATCGGTAGTCTCAACTCTGAAACCCTCTCTGATCCGCTTATTATCCTCATGAATCGTTTCGCTAAATGAAATTGTTAAGCCCTGATGATAACAGAGATGAAGCCAGTGAGAGAAAGCACGATCAATCGGATTACGAAGTGTTATAAGAAGTTTCGCATTCGGGTTGCTTTGATGAATCCTTTGTGGAACATAAGGAAGATATAAATTTCGATGGCGTGCATCGCCAATTATCGGTTCGCCTTTCCAGTGAGCAAAATATTTTTTTCGATAAAAATCCAGACCTTTTTCAAACTCTGCTTCAAAGAAAAACGGCTCTTTAGAGCGCGACATGCAGATGTCCGGCATGTTTTTAAGGTAGGCATACAGGGTCGTTGTGCCACATTTTGCAGCACCTAAAAGGAAAAAATTCGGCAGAAATGTGTTTTGACTTATCGTCACGTTTCATACCCTCATTGAACAAAGGAGTGGCGGGGAAGACTAGGTCTATTATGGGGTAATGCGCAAGAATGTTGTCTTGGGCAAAATAATCATATCCTATTTCTAAAAACCATCTTTTTTTGGGAAAAGATTATAGAAAAGATAGCTGTATGTCAATTGTAAGTCATTAATCTTTTCCTTAATTTATGAAAATGGACATTCCATCACTGATACTTTCCCTTGACCTGTTAGAGTGGAATAATTAGTATGATTTCAAAACTGTTGGTCCAGGTTGGGTTCTATTTATATCCACCACTATACCTTTTTTAAATCAAATTCAGCTTGCCGGCGACGGCGCTGATATTATTGAACAGGTAGAAATATGTTAGTTATACCCGATGCTTGGCTGGAACGCTGGAAGGGCAGGGATATATTTGATCATCTATTCGCAATTGATGGTCGTGTTTATCGTGAGCGTGAAGGCCGAAAGACGGTGAGGTTCAGCATTAACGATAAGTACTATTTCGGCAAGTTTCACCGGGGTATCGGATGGAAAGAGATAATAAGGGATGCACTTCAGCTCCGCTTGCCGGTGACATCCGCCAGAAATGAATGGCAGGCCATAAAACGTCTCAATCAATTGGATATAAATACTGCGCGCCTTGTGGGGTATGGAAAGAAAGGATGGAATCCTGCCAGGCTTCAATCATTTGTTGTTACAGAAGAATTGGCTGATTCCATCAGCCTTGAAGATCTGTGCACTGACTGGCCCTACTCGCCCCCAAGTTACACATTGAAAAGGGCTTTAATTATGGAAGTGGCCGGAATCGCCAGAGCGCTTCATGAAAACGGTCTTAACCATAGAGACTTTTATATTTGCCATTTTCTTCTGGATATTCCAGAGGGCAAAGATAATATTGATCCACAGCGGCTTTACCTTCATCTGATTGACTTGCACCGCGTGCAGATGCGCCATCGTACTCCAACGCGTTGGCGGGTAAAAGACATTGGCGGCTTATATTACTCAAGTATGAACATCGGGTTAACAACGCGTGATCTGTTACGATTTATAAGGATATATCGAAACAAGCCGTTGAAAGAGACTTTAAAAGAGGATGGATTTTTTTGGCGTCGGGTGAAGAAAAAGGGTGAAGCGCTTTATCGAGAAGGCGTGAGGAAAAACCGAATAAACCGTTAGTGGTTTAACGGCTGAAAAAACCATAGGTGTCAGACCTACACAGTTGACAATCTGAGTCCTGAAATAATTTTACCAATCTTTTTTGTAATTTTTTGTCGTCTTTGATTTGCGACGCGACGCGGGGGTTTGCCTGAGAAACACCAGACACGCCAAATCCACATCGTCCACTGATACCTCAAACCTGCATCATAGAAACATATTTGTCAACTGTGTAGGTCTGGCACCTATTGCTTTCCGCCCATCATGCCAACCCGTTTCGAGGGCTTACAGTTTCAGTTCATTAATTTTCTCAAGGAACAATTTGTCTATAACCGGCATGTCCGACCAGTTTTTCGTAAACCGTTTCAGGTCGCGTCTAAATGCCCGGCGAAATCGCCACCTGAGACGATGTTCGCGCATAGCATCCAGATCAATAACAAACAGTTTCCCGTTTGAAAAGATAAAATTTGTAGCTTTGAAATCGCCGTGGCTGATAGATGCGTCGGCAAGCATCTGGAGTAGTCTCCCTGTCTTTTCCATTATTTTTTCTTTACGGATGTCTTTTGTCTCACCTGAATGGAATAAATTAAATATGTCAGTTCCTTCCATATATTCTGTTATGAAGTAGGCTGTTGACCGAAAAGGACCCCAACGATTTTCCATGAGCATAATGGGTTTGGGAGTAGGTATACCCAGTATGAAGGACAGGTGGTGGGCATTACGCCAGGAAATCCAGGCCCGACTGGGCCGGACACAGCGTTTTAAACCATGCTGGAAGTTTTTGATATTGTAACGTTTAACTAAAAAATGGTGCCCGTCAAGCTCTACCAGTGATACCGTTGACGAGTTTCCCTCCTTAAGTAATCTGCCTGAATCAACAAAAAAATTCGGATCAGCAAGGAAATCAGCGATTGCTTTCGAATAAAAATCTCTGTCACAAACCATATATTGACGCCAGCTCTGCCGGCACACAAAGGCGGTGCTCTCTCTGTAGATTTTTTTGAGGTAATCCTTTTTCCTGACGTTTCGTTTGCTTCGAATTTCTTTGATTAAACGGGCAGACAGCTCGTCTCCATCCTGCCATGCTCGTTTTTTAGCATACTCTTGAAAGACTTCAGGAGCTAGTTTATCGTATTTTGGCTGGAATTGGGCAAAGAACAGCGCGATATTCCTCAGACTTTTTAGCCGCGGTAATGGTTCCCCTATCAAATGTGTATCAACGGCATCTCCGTCAATTGTATAAATATTACGGTCTGTTATCAGAAAATTTCCCGGGTGCAGGTCTTCCTGCCTGATTCCCGCTTCATGCTGATCTGCAATAACACCCACTGCCTGGTTCAATAGCGCCACACGTTGATCTTCGTCAGTAATTTGTTCCCAGGTTTCGTCAAGGTTTTGGGACTGAATGATCCTTTGAAAACCCAGGACAGGTGAATTGTCAGGTGAAAGTCCGCCTCTGAACAACAACTCAGGTGTCTTTATCCCAGCCACCATAAGTGCCTTTACTCCCTTTTCTTCGCGAGCACAGTGACGCGTGGCACTTCTGGAATCCAGGAAAAACTTTACCAACACTTGGCGGCCATTCCATTCTCCAAAACATACAAGTCGCTTTTCCGGCAGTACACGTAATACATCTGTGCATACCAATTCAGAAAACCGGCCGTCGCAATTTACTTGGAGTTGAAACGGGGCTTCGACAGCGCGACCCGCGGAACGGAGTTTTTGACTGTCCATAGGCAAGGTCATAGTAGGGTTTTTGGTCAAAGGGGAAAAAGATCCAAGAGGTAAAGAAACTGGACCATCAACTATGCAGTTTTGTAGACTCTGATTTCCAAAACACGCTGCATTTCAGAAATCGCCACTCCCACTTTAACCATAGCCATGTGATAGATAAGCCAATATCACTTTACTTAAATGTTGAGAACGGTCCCTCATATTTCCAGATTTCAAAAACTGATCGATTACGGTTTTATAAGGCATACAGCGGCCACAGCAGGCTGATAAGGGGCGACAAACGGTTGATTAAAAAAGCGCTCGCTTTTTTTTCGGCCGGGAATGATCCTTTTTCTATTAATCCTCGTGGGCATAAAAAATCTGTAGACTTATGAATGAATTTATAGCACCCGAATGGCGTCAGATTCTTTCAAGCATTTCCTTGATTTCATCCTGATATCCAAAGAGCTCAATATCCTTTTGATATCGGGCAATCGCCGTTTCTGCCCCTCGGCGAGTTAACGGCAAAGCCGGCAAAGGAATCGGGGGGCCTGATACTCGACGAGTGCGAGGTGGGCAGGCCAAACCGAACGCCTCCGTGAGATGTTGCCAGTCTGATTCAAATCTTTCGAATTTTCCAAGAAATTGAACCAACAACTCTTCCCCGTAAGTCAAAAAGATGTGTTGACTTTTAAAATGCCGGTCTGCGTATTCATCGGGAATCTGAGAAACTCTATTGATAAATTCCTCAAAACTCATACCGAATTTGATGCCATAAGGGCTTAAGTTGCTCTCATCATGTTTTTTTTCCGCAGTAATCACCTTGTCTCGATAGCAGGAATATAATCTTGTCAAAGGATTTCTAACAAACGAAAACAGATAAAACCTCTCCTTCAATTGAGGAATTTGAGGCGGTGTTGTTGAAATCTTGATCCTTTTTTCTAACTTCTTTTTTAAGGTTTTGCGATTCTCTTGAGAGTACGGAAACACAATTTTCGCCTGCCTTTCCCGAATCAAGTGTCGAATAGAGCTTGAGGCCACCTTTGGGATCGAGAGATATGCCAATTCGATATCCTTCATGACCCAAACTTTCAGCCCACCACGTTTGAATCGCAATTTCTTGATTTCTTTTTTTACCCAGTCGGATGACATTTGTCGATTCATAGCTACTTCCAGAGATCAGGTTATCTTTAGGAATTCGCCATATGAGGCGATGGGAATACTAGTACCACAACATTTGTCATGTTTCAACCTCCTTTCGTTTTGTATCTGTGAATGAACAAAACTATTTCCTCTTTGCCCTCTGAGTCTCAAGCGAAGCGGGTGGTGGATTATTTAACGATACTGACTGATCACTGATTACCGGTCTCTGGCTTCTGTCTCAGCTTTTTCCTATTATGTCTGATAATTTGTCGACAAAGCCGTTTGGCGTTTTTGTCGAGGCATTCAACGTCGCAGTAGGTTTTATAAAACCTTAGCCGATCAATTCGACTCCATCCCCTGGCTCGGCGATGCAGCGATTCTAAATCTCGAATCCTCCGCCAATTGCCAAAGGGACGCCGTTTTGTGGTTTCAAGGTCGATCAATTTCACCCGTGTTTTATCTCCCTCTTGCTGAATGAATAGATGTTTGGGGTAAAGAGAATTGTGTTGCAAACCTTTCGAGTGGAGTTTCCCTATAAGTGATGCCATCGCTTTAATCAGGCGGTTGAGTTCAGCCCTGTCGAGCCTGCCATGTTCCTGCCACGTGGTTTCTAATTCGTTTAGAGGTTGATATCCTTCCAGATATTCAGTGACTAACACTGCCTGGGTGCCGTCCGGGCTGTTGCGTTGTGCATAGTATACAGGTTCTATGGTCGGTATGCCGAGTCGCTTGTAATGCTGGATATTGTAAAACTCTTTCTCAAAAGTGGGGACACCACGAAATGGGTGACGAACCGTGCGGCTTGTATGATTCTGTTGCCGTTTAACAATAAGGCGTTTTTCACGACCGCCGGGCAATTCCAACGTCAAAAGCGTTACAGCACTCCATCCACCCGAACCCCGTCCAGTATTTGGTCTATCCAAAAGCTTTAGTTGAAGATTCCAAAGGGCATCAAAATCGGACAAGCCCTTTTCAGCAAGAATTTGATGCCATTTAGGTGATATATAGTTATCCATACCGCTTCAGGTCTTTCATGTCTGCAAGGCAAAAGGTCATTCCCGGCCGGAAAAAAAAACGAGCACTTTCTTAATCAACTGTTTGTCATCTCTTGTTAATTTGTTGTGGCCGCAGTATGCTTTATAAAACCGTAAACGATCAGTTTTAGACATCTGGTATTTGGCGACTTTATCCAGGCATGCAAGATCCTTAATGATACCCCTTTGCAGGAAAGCCCCAAAGCGTTTTTTCCCCATAGGGCAATCAATGAAAAATACTTTCGGTTTCTTTTCGTTATTGACTAATATGTTGCGCCATTTTAAATCATAATGAACAAAACCATTTTCGTGTAACCTTTTTGTAAAGTCAGCTACCTGACGGCAGACCTGCATAGCCCAATTTTTGTCCTTTAGTAAGGGAGACTGAGTTTGTACCAACGCAGCCATGTCGGTTGTGTTTTTCAACTCTTCTGTAATCAATGCACCTCGCCTAAACAGACCCCATTTTAATTCCTCCCCATATGCAACAAGATCTGCTGTGGAAATGCCAAGCTTTGAAAAAAAAAGTAGATTTTCCCATTCAGTTCGCACCCGGCTTTTTCCTAAAAATCGGCGCAGCCTTCGGCCTCCCCATGAATACAATTTTACGAAATAAAAATGCCCGTCAATTTCCACTTTTATCACGCGACCCACAGGATTTCGGGTCATTTGCACTCCCTGGATGGAGAAGGTTTTATCCAGATCTGCAAACACCTCAATCAATGCCGTGTCCCTGTATCTTTCAGAAATATGCCAGAATTCGCTCATATGCTCAAACATTAACCCTAACGTTGCATAAAACTTCGAACAAAAACGTGTTAAAGTGCGTGAAATGTGTGTGTGGGCATGATTTTTCGGCCCGAAGTGTAGTTCATCACACTACATGAGGTTCAGAAAAGCATGACTACACGCACAGTTCATGCACTATAGCGCGAGTGAAACGGTTTTTGTCGACAGGATTTATGCAACGTTAGGGTTAACTCTCTTGACAGAGTCCCTAATCATGATAAGATCGAATATAGTTGCCCCATTCCCGATTTAAACCCAATGGAGAGCATAAAGCTAAAGGATTTTGGGACTGAAATGAATCGTATTTTACACAAAGACTATTTGAGATTGCAAGAGGGTGCAGAAATCCTTTCAAAAGACAATTTTGGCGATAAAGTATTACGCCTTCGAGACGGTTCCATGTTGAAATTGTTTCGCATCAAACACCTGATTTCGTCTGCCCGTTTATACCCCTATTCGTTGCGCTTTGTGCATAATGCAGAAAGGCTTTCTGCATTGAACATCCCAACGGTGAAGGTTCTCAATTCATTCAAAATTCCAAGTATCAAGAGGACTGCCGTACAATATAAGAAACTTGAAGGGGAGTCCCTGCCGCGCTATTTGAATAATAAAGCCTTTCCCAAGGAGATGGCACAGAAGTTTGGGATTTTTATTGCTGAATTGCACAATAAAGGGGTCTATTTTCGATCAATTCATCTCGAAAATGTCATGGTCTTACCGGATCAAAGTTTTGGGCTGATTGATATCTCCGACATGATGATTTATCGGCATTCCCTGAGACTGCGGATGCGCAACGGAAACTTTTATCATATGTTGCGATATGAATCCCATTGCAAACTGCTGAGTCCAGAGAGTCAGGAATTCATCCAAGCATATATAGATCACTGCACCTTTCCTAAATCTCAACTCAGTAAGCTCAGAACAAAGCTCCAGAAACATTTTGAAGCTTATTCGTAAAGTAGGATGAGTAGAGAGAACAGGACCATAGGTGTCCGGATTTGCGTTCGGTAATGTAAAAAGCCGCAGTCTGAGATTCATATCTTGCGTCACTGTCGATCTGAGGTTGGGCTTTCATATGGGTGAATCTTCCTTGTACAGATGTGGGTAGTGTCTCTTCCATCGTTTGTGAAACCAAAACCACTGCTCCGGATATTTTTTCACTGCCCTCTCGATGGCATCGGTCATAATCTGGGTGTTATTTTGTAAGTCGGCGCGCAAATCATCCGTTTTTTCCAGGTGAAGTGGTGGCTGCACGACTAATGTTAGATATTTGCCCGGCTCCCTGATGCAGTAACTCAGTAAAACCGTGCTGTCAAACCGCCTGGCCAGCATGGCAGCAACCGGAGTCGCAGTGGTTGTTCTACCGAAGAACTCCACCTCAACACCTTCGGAGCGTTTTGTCCCCTGGTCGATCAATATCCCTAAAATATTTCCTTTTTTAAGGGTCCTGGCCATGGTAGGCAATGCCCCTTTTTTATCAACGATGATGTTCCCGAAACGTGTTCTGCGACGGGTTACCCACCTGTCAAACGCCTTGGGGCGAACCTGTCTGGCGACAGAGACCACGCGTCTCCGGAAATAGTTTGAAACAAAAGGAGGGGCCATTTCCCAGTTTCCCAGGTGGGCTGAAATCATTATTATACCGTTTGATCCTTTTAGGGCGCTCATCAGATTCTGCTTGCCCCTGATCCGGACTTTGCGCAGGATATCCTTCCCTGACATGCAGGCCAACTGCATCATTTCCAGGATTGTAATGCCGAAGTTTTGAAAAACATTTACAGAGAGTTTTCTGATGCGGGCCTTGGACCAATCCGGGTGGGTAAATGCTAAATTTCTCCTAACGATGCCTCGATGAGGATAATCGATGGCATAGGCAACTAATCCCAGGAGCCTGCCCAGAAAAACCAGATAACATCGTGGAATATTTGCGGCAGAAGCGCTCAGTTTGTCAAAAAAATGTCGTTGAGTTGGCAGGTTCATTTGGACTGTTATTTGTTCAACAAGTAGTTTGGTCGATTTTTGGCCATAATGGAGCCTGCTATGTGCGAACCGTTAAATTAATTAACCGAATTAAACCATCTGCTTTGCAGGTGGTCCCAGCTTTGCTACGCGGGTAAGTGAGAGAGTGTATTTCACCGCCCGCTTTGCTAGAGGCGCAGAGTTCGCAGAGTGGGCTGATATTATAGAGAATCGGGAGATGCCGATTCTCTATAAACAACTCATACCAGCAGGCGGCAGGATCAACAACAGTGAACGTGCTGCTGATTGTTTTTTGTTTGTCGCCGTCTCCCGACAAACAACAATAAAATTCTCTCTGTGGTCTCTGCGCCTCTGCGGTGAATAATATTCAGACAGAGACCCTTTCAGGGTCAATTTCAGGCCACCCTTTCGAGGGGTGGTAGTTGACTTCATTGACGAAGGGTCACTCTTCATTACTGAATTGAATATCATATAGTTGCCGGAAACGGCCGTTTAAGTCCAGCAACTCATTGAGTGTCCCGGATTCAACGATGCTGCCGTTTTCAAGGACATGGATATAGTCAGCTTTTAAAATAGTGCTTAACCTGTGTGCAACGACCAGAATGGTTCGGCTTCCCTGAAGTTTTTCAATTGATTCTTGAACAAGCTTTTCACTTTCGGCATCAAGGGCTGAGACTGCCTCATCTAGTATTAGTATCGCCGGGTCAATTAGAATTGCCCTTGCAATGGAGATACGCTGTCTTTGTCCTCCGGACAACAATGTCCCTTGATCCCCGACAATGGTTTGGTACTCATTGGGTTGGGCCAGGATAAAGTCACGGGCATTGGCCACTTTTGCGGCTGCTTCTAGTTTTATTGAATCTTTTTCTGTTTGGCCATAGGCGATGTTGTCCTCGATAGATGAATGGAAGAGAATCGTTTCCTGATTAACAATGCCTATTTGGTTGCGAAGTGATCCTAGTGTTATATCTCGGATATCTATCCCGTCAATGAAAATGCTGCCGCTTGTGACATCATAAAACCGGGGGACCAAGTCCATGATCGTGCTTTTGCCTGCGCCAGTTTTTCCCACGAAGGCCACCATTTCACCTGCCTTCACTGTGAATGAAATGTGTTTAAGCACCAGGTCTTTGGGCGAATAACCGAAACTGACCTTTTTAAACTCAATGGATTCTTTATGTCGAGGAAGGATTTTTTCATCCGGTCTCTGGATGTTCGCAGGAGTATTCATGATGCCGAATACCCGTTTTGTGGCTCCTTGAAGTGTCCTTACGCTGTTATATACTTTTGCAAGTTTTTTGACAGGATCATATAACTTTGAAAAGGCGTACATAATGGTAATTAGCTCTCCGAGAGAATGATGAAAGTGTACTTTTCCCATAACCATTATTGCAGGTAGAAGAAAGAACACCGTGGTGTCCAGAGCCGGAGACGTGCCCAAATTCCAGCGGCTGTATTTCATTACGCGCTTGTATAAGTTGTCTGCAAGCCCTTTAAATTTCTTTTCCTCGTAATCTTCCTTGCAAAATCCCTGTATGATTTTCAGGCACAGGAGACTTTCCTGGTAGGCAGAGGTTACGTTAGCCAGTGCATCCTGTACTATGACAGCATGTTTTTTGAGCTTTCTACCGAATAAGCGGATCAGACCAATGATGATCGGTCCTATAATTAATATAAACAAAGTCAGTTGGTAATTAATAACAAGAAGATAGACGAAGAAGACTAAAGCTGTCACGGGATATTTAATAAGGCCGATCAGGATATGGGCGACACTTCCCTGCAACGCGCCAATATCTGCGGTAGCTCTGGCGATTAGCTCCCCTGATTTTCTTTTTTGATGGAAGCCCAATGGAAGGGAAATATATTTTTTAAAAAGGTCTATTCTTAGTGATAGAACAGCCCGTTGGGAGAAAGCTGTTGCGCAAAGTTCGCTTAAATAGATTGTTATCGATTTACATAGAACTGATACGAAGATTACAATAGCCAGAATCAAAAGAAGTCTATTTGGGGTTATGCTATCAATCAGCACCTTTTCGGTTTTGTGCCAGGACAGCCAGGATCCGGAATCAAATGTGATCCAAGGGATCTTCCAGCATACCGGGTCGGTACCGAGTTTCATTCCTTCATCAACAAACGGTTGGATGAGAGCCGCAGGAACCACCAGGAATAATGAGGAAACGGCGGCTAAAATCATGGATATGATTACCAGGCCACTGTGCTGCTTTACATAGAAAGCGATTTCTTTACCAAGAATGAAATCCAGTATGCGACTGATTTTTATCATTTAAACGGTGAGCCCCTTTTACTCAGCAGGGAGGATTATAGTGTCCATCCAGAAATGAGATATTTTGTTCAAGGTCAAGAAGGGTGAGGATTTTAACCGCAGGAATATATTGTAATATTTCGAGGATTAAAATCCGAATCCGACGCAGAGATTGGACAAAATAGCCATTTATGGATGGGCACTTTTTAGCGCTTCCTAATAACCCTGACACGCAAGGTGTTTGAAAATTGTCTGTTGGCAGCGGAGTATATGGGAAGGTTTATTGTGTGTCAAGGATGGGGTTGCCCTGGTTACATTCAAAATCGGGGGGGGGAGTCAGTTCAAAAATCGATTTGTCAAGGGTCTTGTTGAAGGCTGTTTGTTTGAGGGTCAGTTCCAGCATAATCTCATGCTCCGGGTCATGCAACTGTGTTTTTTTGGCATATTGAATGCCGTTGTCATCCTTAAAACCGGAAAATGACAATCTTAAGCCCTGCCCAGGGAAGAAGACCTGAAAAGGAAGACGATTCTCAGGATAAATATCAATGAACTGGACGATATCGCCTTCTCCGCTTAACAGGGAAATCTGATTCCTCCTGTCTGATACCGCACGATGGTGCCTGCTCAGAAGTGGAAAACCTCTTCCAAGTGCCCATAATTGATCCGTGTCCAGATGCACCGGCAGGAAGGTCGGTGGGAGTGGCTCCCTGACATCAGCAAGATAATAGCGTTTTTCAGGGAATGACAATATATGAAGCGTTGTTTCGGTTATCAGAATATAGAAAAGGGGCCGACCCCAAAAGTGCGTGATCTCAAGCTTGATCCTGTCAGGATTTCTGGCCCCTATAATCAAGACATTTGCTTCGAGCTCGGAACCACGCCTTTGAAGCGTTATGCGGCCGAGAGAGAAAAAATTATAAACAGCGTTCTCCTGATCTGTAAAATCTGCAAGAATATCGGAAAGTTCCTGGTTGTTAAAAGGGGGCTGGGGAGGTTGAACCGGGACATGGGCACAGGATTGGAGAATGAAAAAAGCCAGAAGCGGTATGAAAACCCTGGTGTCGGGGACCCGTTTAGTAATATTTAATACCTCGCGCATTTACTCCAGGAGACTTTCCGCTTCGGCTATTTTCTCTTTCAGTTTTTCTTTATTGGGATGTTCCAGAGACAGGGCCTTATTGAAATATTTAATGGCCTTTTCATACTCCTGCTTTTTGAGGTAGGCATCCCCGAGATGTTCATTAATTGTGGGATCATCAGGAGTGATTTTAGCAGACTTCTCAAGATAGACGATGGCTTCCTCGTATAATCCCTTCTGGAAATAAACCCATCCCAAACTGTCTATTATATAGCCGCTGTCCGGCTTGAGCTTCAGGGCCTTTTTTATCATTTCCATGGCCTCGTCCAGCTTGATTCCCTGTTCAGCATAGGTATAGCCCACATAGTTCAGTGAATCAGGATGGTCAGGGTCGATTTCAAGTATTCTTTTCATCTGTTCAACGCATGATGTTTTGTCGCCGCTTTTATCCAGAAGTACTCCGAGCCGGAATATGAGGTCGATATTATTTTCATTCTGATTGAGACCTTCTTCTACTACATTTATGGCTTCGTCGTACTCCTCTCGATTCTCATAAAATGAGGCCAGCATCAGGTAAAGCTCAATTCCTTTTTTGTTGACGGCGATGGCTTTTTCAAGGACTGCCTTTGACTCGTCATGTTTTTCCTGTGAATCCAGAATGTAGGCAATATGTATTTGAGCATCACTAAAGTACTTTGATGATTGATTTATCAGTGCAAAGTGCTCCAGTGCTTCTTCGACGTCACCCTTTTCCTGGTATGCGACCGCGAGGTAGTATCTCGTTTTATGATCCCCGGGCGAAACTGAAACAATCAGACTTAATTCTTCGATGGATTCATCCAGCTTTCCCTGCCTTAGATAGATTAACCCGAGGGCCTGTCTCCCTGGTTCGCCCGGTTGAGAATGTTGTTTAATCTCCTGCATATGCCGGTCGGCTTTTTCTTTAAGATCAAGCTTGGAATAGATGTTTATCAATCTTGCCCTGACAGCAATATTATAGGGATATAATTTAAGCAGCTTTTCAAATATTTCAGCTGCATCCTTGGGTCGGTCAGTTATCTGATAAAGCGTACCCAGATCAAACATGGCTGATTCCTGATCTTCTTTGAGTCTCAACACCTCAAGAAAGGATTTTTCAGCTTCGGAGTATTGCTTCATCTCCATATTAACCTTTCCGCGATAATAATGGGCAATGACCAGGTCAGGACTCTGTGCGATCAATTCGTCCAAATGAGTGAGCGCTGCTGAGAATTGTCCTTCTCTGATCAAAATGGTGGCGACGAGGAGCCTTACTCGTTTGTTTTCCGGTTCAAAGCTAAGGGCCATGTCATATTGTTCAGTAGCCAAATCGTCTTTGCCTGTCAGGGTATACAGATCCGCCAACATTATGCGATATTTCATGTCGTCAGGTGCAAGCTCCATGCATTTGAGAGCATGGGGCAAGGCTTCAGGGAATTCTTTCATCCTTTTTAAAAGCATTGCCATTCTTGTGTGGAGATAAATTGAATCCGGATCTTTTTCTATCGCAAAAGAGAGGTACGTCTTCGCTTTTTCATAATTCCCCTGGGTCATTGCAAGAGAGGCAAACGAGAAGTTTTTATAGGCCTCCTGGGTGCTGTCTCCGGGCTTATAAACGGATTTTTTCTCTGTTATATCCGGAACCTTACTCTCTGGGATGGGTTTGGGAGCGATATGTGAACATGCCGAAAAGGCTAGACTGGTGAGGGCAAAAACATGTATCAGGCAGCGGACTACTTGCTTTTTGTTTGGATTCATAGAAATCATTGGGTACCGAAATAATTAATTGAGGTTATAAGGTTCACGGTTCAAAGTTCAAGGTTGAAAGTGATGAAGGAAGGACTCTATTCTTAAAACAAATACCCTGTTCATCCGGTTTTTTGATAGACCAAACGGTTGTGAACCCAAAATCCAAGGAACATGCTATATGGCTCTGGGAACATGAAGAAAATCCCGGTAAAATCGAATTTAACCGTGAACCTGAGTAGTTACCCATTATTTTAAAAAACCGGAATATTCCTCTTCAAAATTCGGGATCTCCTCTTTGAGACGTTTCTTGATCTTTTTAATAATTTTTTCCTGAATCTGGCGGACCCTTTCCCGTGAGATGTGGTATTTGTCCCCAAGCTGCTGAAGCGTCAGTGGCTGTTCAGCCATGATCCGGTTGTCGAAAATATCAGCCTCTTTTCCGGAAAGTGTTTTACGGATTTCTTTGAGTTTTTTTGCTAGGATTTCTCGACCTTCAAGCTCAGAGAGCCGTTCTTCTACCCCTCTGCCGGGGTCCGGCAACAGGGCGCCATAGGGTTCCCTCGAATCCTCTCCCACAGGAGAACTGAGGGAGACCTCCCACCCTCCCAGTCGCTGGCTCATCTCCACAACTTCTTGTTCCTTGACATCCAAACGTTCAGCCAGAAGAGCGGGTTCGGGACTGAAGCCTTGAGATATGAGTTTGTCTCTTTCCTTGGCCAGATTAAAGAATAATTTGCGCTGGGTCTGGGTTGTTCCAATCTTCACCAGCTTCCAGTTATCCATTATAAACTTCAGCATGTAGGCCTTAATCCAGAAAGAGGCATAATAGGAAAACTTGATCCCCCGATAGGGGTCAAATTTTCTGACGGCCTGTAGAAGGCCCAGATTTCCTTCCTGAATTAAATCTAACAGATTTTTTGTCCAGTATCGGTGAAAATCCATTGCGATTTTCACAACCAATCGAAGGTTTGATGTAACCAGCCTGTAAGCCGCTTCTTCATCGTTTTGTTCTCTGATCCTTATGGCCAGTTCCTTTTCTTCTTCCCTTGTAAGCAACTGATATTGTTTTATCTCATAAAGATATAATTGAAGCGGGTCATAGGGGACCAATGCCCTTTCTTTCGGCTGACTCGCCGGGGTATTTTTGGTTTTAAGAGCTGGAAATTGACTCCCTGGTGGTTGACCCTTTTTACTCTTGGGCTTGTTGTTTTTTTTACTCTTCATAAGGAGACAACCCTCATATATCTTTTTTTCCCCGCCCTGAGGAGCAAAGAATCGTCGTCCATATCTCTTGAGTTAATGATCTGATCAAAAACTTGAATTCTTTCGCCGTTCAGGTATCCCCCTCCTTGAGAAATGAGCCGTCGAGCATCACCCCGGGTCCTGCAGAGTCCTGATTGTTCAAAAAGGATATAGGCCGGGATTCCTTCATCAAGCTCTTGCCGGCTTATGCTGTAACTGGGGCCTTGGTTAATCTCATCAGACGTCTCAGCTGATAAAGATTCCTTTTCAGACGAATCAACTCCGAACAGCCGCACGGATTCGTCCCGGGCATTATCCGCCGCTTCCTGACCGTGGCATAACTTGGTGGCTTCATAGGCCAGCACGGCCTTTGCCTTTCTTATCTCCGCTCCTTCGAGCGCTCCCAGGTTCCGAACTTCATCCATGGGCAGGAAGGTGAAAAGGGCAAGGAAACGCTCGACGTCGCGGTCATCCTGGTTGATCCAATACTGGTAGTAGTCATAAGGCGATGTGCGTTCAGGGTCAAGCCAGACCGCCCCCTTGTGCGTCTTACCCATTTTGATGCCCGAAGATGTGGTCAAGAGCGGCAGGGTCAGTCCGTGTACGATTTTGCCATCGAGTCTCCTTGTTAGATCAGCGCCTGCCAGGATGTTGCCCCACTGATCATTTCCGCCTATTTGAAGTCGGCAGTCATATTGTTTGAAAAGGTGCCAGAAATCATAGGACTGAAGCAGCATATAATTGAATTCTATGAAGTTGAGTCCGGTTTCGAGTCTTGCTCTGTAACTCTCTGCGGCCAGCATCCTGTTAACGCTGAAATGCCGGCCGATATCTCTCAGAAAGTTTATATAACTGAGACCTGTCAGCCAGTCAGCATTGTTAACCATGATGGCCCGTCCGTCGCTGAAATTAATAAAGCGGGAGAGTTGTTTTCTTAATGCCTCAGCGTTTTTATTAATCTCATTACGGGTTATTATGGGCCGCATTTCAGTCTTACCGCTGGGATCTCCTATAAGAGCGGTGCCGCCACCAATAACAATGACAGGCCTGTGGTGTCCCTCCCTCTGCATGTGGACAAGGGACATGATGGGAAGAAGACTCCCCACATGAAGACTGTTGGCAGTTGGATCAAAGCCGATATAACAGGTAATGGGATTTTGCAGGAGTTCTCGAACGAGTTCTCTATCAGTAACCTGTTCAACAAAACCTCTGGTTTCAAATATGTCGAAAATGTTTTCCACTCTATTCCTTCGGATGCTTTCTTTTGTATCCTTTAGGAAGCCTCAACCGAACAACCTGCCCGGGTGTGCCAAAGCTTTCAATATCGGTCCCATTTAACTCAAGATCTATGCCAGTCGCATTGCCGATCAACAGTTCAAAACCCTTTTTTGCCTTCCATTCGAAATGTTCTTCAGGGCGAAAGACGTATTCTTCAGGATCATGGTCATCCACAAAGATCCTGAGCCATGTCTCTTCCCTGAAGCCGGCCTTGAGAGTCAATTCCGGTTCAGCAATGCCGTCAACAGTGGCAACAGCAGAGGCGTCAGTTGCAGGCGCCATATTTTCCTCCGGTAAATTATCGGAGCGATTCAGGTCATCAGCTTCAGGATCGGTTTCAGGGACTGACTCCAATTGAGGCTGTTCGGTCGAGATCTGCGGTTCAATCTCCCCATGAGGTTCCTGGATTTTTTCCGGTTTTGCCGGTTTTTTTTCTTCAGCGCTGATCTCCGCGTGATTAACCAAGGCTTTTTTGTGGGTTGAGTAACCCATCCAAAAAAAATAAACTGGAATGAGAGCCAGTAAAACGAATATCAGAACAACAATAAAGGTTTTTTTGCTCCTTTCGGGTTCAACAAGGGGTTTAGGAGTCGTATCTGTAACCGGTCTGGATTTCTGGAAAAGGGCCTTAATCTTTTCCTCTTCCAATCCCAGTGCGCGGCCGTATGAACGGACAAAACTGCTGGCCAAAACCGGGGAAGAAAGACTGTCCCACGACTCATTTTCCAGGGCTTCAAGGATGAGGGGACGGAGTTTTGTAATCTCAGAGAGTTGCTCATAACTGAGGCCCTTTTTCTCTCTTTCAACCCTTAAAAAGGCTCCGATTGTCTTGTCAGAAGGAAGCTTCTCCCCACCGTTTTCCGGAGACGGCTGTGTGCCGGGTGCTACATCCCGTTCTGGAGGGTTATGATTTTTGGTTTGGCTCATTATGAAAATCAGAAAATAATCTTTATATATGCCTTTTCTCTCAATTCCTTAACCCAGGATGAATACCTCTCGTTAATTTCTTCGTTGTAAAGGACTTCATAAATGCTCTCTTTTAGTTCTTCTACGGTTTTAGCGCCTTCTTCCTGTTTTTCCATTAACTTAATGATCTGGACGCCGGTGGGGCTGATAATCGGTTTGCTCACGTCTCCGACATTCATGTTATTGATAATCGCTTTGAGTCTTGGATCAAGCTGAGAGGTAATGATAAACCCAATGTCCCCTCCGGCTTCTGCGCCGGGCCCCTGAGAAAACTTTTTCGCCAGCTCACCAAAGTCTTTACCGTTTTGCAGTCTTGAGAAGATCTCTTCGGTTTTTCGGGTGAGAAAAGGTGTTTCATCCCCGGGTGAAGAGTGGTCTTTCATTAGAAGGATGATTGCAAGCCGCACCTTTTCTTCGCTTTTGAACTCATCAATATGATCATCGTAATATTTCTTGATTGTTTCATCCAGAACGATAATCTTTGACTTCACCTCAAACTCGATCAATCGCATCTGTTCCATTTCTTGTTTGATATTTTTGCGGTATTTCTCGATGGTGAGCCCCTGTTTATTAAGACCCGCGGTAAAGTCCTCCTGTGTCCAGCTGTTACGTTTTTTAATCCCTTCAACGGCTGAATCCACTTCCCGTGAGGTGACCTCGATCCCAATTTCCTTGACTTTTTCTTGCGCTATTTTTTCATTAATCAGCAGATCAAGGACCTGTCGACGGGCTTCAATATAGGCTTCTTTGTCCTGGTTTTCAAAGTCAGATGCCTCGGCCCCGGTCAGTTCCTTAATTTTTCCATTCAATTCATGGAGTGTGATAACTTCGTCATTAACGAGCGCCACGATCCTATTGCAGATCTCGACAGAAGCCGCCGGACTGTATTCCAGACCAACCACGGCCAGGAGGGCAAACATGAAATAAAACTTGAATCTTTTCATTTAAGAAGACTCCAAATTATTTAACAGGTTTTGATTGATGCTGACTTCAAAATGGTTCTTCAGGTCCTGTAACCATTTTTTTAAAAATACTTCTCGGCTCTGAAGGATAAGTTTTGACTGAATCTCCTCAATTACGTCCGGAAGTTCTTTCACACCAGCAGGCCTGACGGAAATAACTTCAAAGATGTGGTACCCATAAGGCGTCTCAACAACAGGACTGATTTTACCCTGAGGCATAGAGAAAAGGACGTTCCCCATGGATTCGCTCAGGTGATCCTCGGCCACCCAGCCGACTTTTCCTCCATTTTCGGCCTCTGGAGCAGTTGAATATTTTTTAGCAAGTTCACTCATCAGTTCTCCGTTGCGCAAACGATTCAGAATGTTTTTGGCTTCTTCCCTGGTCCTGGTAACGATCTGCCTGAATTCTATCATTTTTGGAGATTTAAACTCATCCTGATTTGCTTCAAAATACTGTTTGATGTCCCGGTAATTGGGTCGGGTAACACCTTCGACAACTTTTTCAATAATCTTTTTTACCAGCAACTGCTCCCTTAAACGGTTTTTCCATTGTTCAAGGTCAACATATCCTCGGACCAATGCTTCGTCAAATGCAGCGTCAGTATATTCTTTCCTGATGTCCTTTAAGGTATTTTGTAGTTCATTTTCAGAGATAGCAATGCCGTGTTCTTTGCCGTATTCTATAATCAAATAGTGATTGATGCACTGTTCCATGAGCTGTTTTCTAATCAGGTCCCTCTGCTGGACCGGTATCTCCATCCCTGCACTTATGAACTCCATATCTGATTTTAGTTTGTCTGTGGTGATGTGACTTGATCCCACGACGAGGCCCACGTTGTCTTCTGTTTTAGCAAAGGGATCACACGCAGAAATAGCAGAAATCAGACAAATAAGACAGAACAATCCGTAAATCAATAGAGAAATCAAAAGCTTAGCTGGTCTCTTTTTAGGCTCTAAAGACATTTGTTCAGGTCGGATACAGACAGTGTTTTCAGATTTTATGCCTTAGGGTTCGCGTAAAAATAAATTCACATTTTTGGCGCTCAGATTTAGGTTAGGTTTGGTAGATTTTAAAGAGCAAAAGGCGCAGTAATAGTTTGGTATTTCAAGGTTTTTGCTCTTTAAAATCTGCCAAAAATCATCTGAAGATGAGATGCCAAAATGTGAATTTATTTTTACCCGAGCCCTTAGTTTAAACAACTTACACTATCAACAATAGAGGAAAATGCAAACATATTTTTAATCAGGCCTAACAGAGATCAAGTTTTCTCAAGGATTCTTCGATTTTATTGAGATCAACGGGATCAGGCAGTGATCTGATATTGAATTTTAATTTGTTCTGGGACAGGAACTGGAATCTGTCCGGTCTGCTGTCTACTGTCCGGACCAATTTTTCAGTATCGATACGACTGGGCTGAGCAAACGTCAGTGTGAGGTTATTGCGCCCCACGTCCAACCGGATAATCCCCATGTTTTTCAAAAGGATTCGAATGGACATGAGCCCCAGAAGATTTTGCACTTCCTGGGGCGGGGGGCCAAAACGATCTTGAATTTCCTCAATCATGTCTTCCAGTTCCGTTTTTTCAATAAGACCGGACAACCTGCGGTATAGATTCAGCCTGACATCCGTGTCGATTACATAATCTCCGGGCAGGAAGGCCGGCAGATCAATATTGATTTCCGGATTGATGTCGTCGTGCCATTCCTCTCCTTTGAGCTCACTAATGGCCCGCTCAATCAATTTCAGATAAAGTTCATAACCCACGGCTGAAATATGTCCGGACTGAGAAAAGCCCAGGATATTGCCGCCCCCCCTTATTTTTAAATCATGCATCGCAAGATGAAGACCTGCGCCCAGATGGGAAAAGTCCATGAGGGCCCTGAGCCTTTTTTCGGCATCTCTGGTCAAGACAGAGCCTTCTGAGAGAAGCAGGTAGGCATAGGCCTTTTCTTTTGCCCTTCCCACCCTTCCTCTCAGTTGATATATTTGAGCCAGTCCCAGGCGGTCTGCTTCGTTGATGATAATGGTATTGGCGGATGGGATATCAAGGCCCGATTCAATGATGGTTGTGCAGACCAGTATATCAATTTCCCTTTGAAGAAAGTGCATCATCGTGTTTTCCAGGTCTTTTCCTTTCATTTGGCCATGGGCAACGGCCAGGCGGGCTTGAGGAATAAGTTTCCTCAACTGGTCGGCCACATGGTCGATATTGTGAACCCGGTTGTGGACAAAGAACACCTGTCCGCCTCTTTCCAGTTCGAAATTCACGGCGCGGATGATAAGAGATGTGTCATAGGGGGAAAGGTGTGTCTGGATAGCAAGCCTGTCTTCCGGTGGTGTTTCAATAATGCTCAGGTCTCTGACCCCCATCATGGACATATGGAGAGTCCTCGGGACAGGAGTGGCGGTTATGGCCATCACATCAACCAGGGATCGATACTTTTTTAACGCCTCTTTTTGCTTGACGCCGAACCGCTGCTCTTCGTCAATGATCAAAAGGCCCAGGTCTACAAATTTGACATCCTTCTGCAATATCCTGTGAGTCCCGATCAGGACATCAATCTTTCCGGATCTTAACTCCCCCAGGATTCGGGTCTGCTCTGCCCTGGTCTTAAACCTGCTGAGAATGCCGACGCGGACCGGATAGTCTTCGAATCTTTTCCTGAAGGTTTCGTAATGCTGTTCAGCCAGGACAGTCGTGGGGACCAGAAAGGCCACTTGCTTTCCGTCCGACACGGCCTTAAACGCCGCACGAATCGCGATTTCCGTCTTTCCGAAACCCACATCCCCGCATATGAGACGATCCATGGGTTCCTCGGAGATCATATCCTCCAGGACATTTTCGATTGCCGCGATTTGATCCGGAGTTTCTTCGTGTTCAAAGGTCGCCTCGAACTCCCGGAAATAATTGTCGGGCAGAGAAAATGAGTAGCCTTTTCGATGTCTTCTCAAGGCATATAATTCCACAAGCTGTCTGGCAATCCGCTTGACGGAATTTCTGGCCTTTTGTTTGGCAATATCCCATGAACGTCCCCCCAGCTGGTCCAGCTTCGGACTTCTTTCGTCTGCTCCGGCATACTTTTGTATAATGTTGACTCGATCCGCAGGGATGTAAAGCCTGGCATTGTCTGCGTACTCGATAATAACAAAGTCATTGGCCTTTCCCCCGATTTCCATTTTTGAAAGATCGCCGTACCGACCGATCCCGTGTTCTTCATGAACAACAAAGTCTCCGGCCTTGAGCTGGCTGAAGCTGGACCATTTCAATGCGTTTTTTCTTGTTTTTTTCCGCCCGGACAGGCTGTGTTTGGGGCCGAAGATCTCATCTTCGCTGACCACGTAAAGGCCTATATCCGGCCAGGTGAATCCCTTTGAAAGACGACCGATACAGATACTCAAGCCAGGTTTTCCAGGTATCTCGGTCCAGTGGTGGATCACCCGACTCACCTGGACATCATAGTTTTTCAAAATCTCTTGTAGTCGTGTTGCCTGCTGTTCGGTGCGACTGACAAGGACAACCCGGGCCATGGCGTCGAGCCAATGGGCAATTTTTTCAGCAAGCGGGGCCATGGACACCCTGCCTTTGCCCGCGAGCCAGACATCCAGGTCATCATCCAGGTGAAATTTTCCCGTAATGTGGATCTTTTTCTGCGGCCTATCATCAGAATTCAAATCCAGTTCGCTGAACTCAAGCCGCTGACAATCTTCAATATGCTTTGTGATTTCCTGAAACCCGACAAAGTTGTCTCCAATCTGGGGGAATGGAGACCCCTTTCCAGCGGCTTCACTGCGGTATTTCTCGATGCCTTTATGAAATTTTTCATTGATCTTCCTGGATATAGGTTCCATTTGATGGGGATTAATGACAGTAATAAGCCCATTTCCGGGAAGATATTGAAATAGCGTGTCAAGGCCGGCGTAAAAATGATTAAGCCAGGCCTCTTGCCCCGCGAATCCGAGGCAGCCTTCATGTTGCTTTGGAAGACGCCCCATGGACCTCGCCCTTCTTATTGCGTCTTCATCCATTATTACTTCATTGGCAGGAAGAAGAACCATCTCTTCCAGGTACGCCAGGGACCGCTGGCTTAACGGATCAAACTGGCGAATTGACTCAAGGCGATCTCCCCAGAATTCCAGACGCGTCGGCATTGGGTAGAGGGGTGAAAAAAGATCGATGACACCCCCGCGAACTGAGTATTCGCCCCTTTCCTCTGCAATAGATACACGCTGGTACCCGTTGGTTTCGAGTTTCCTGAGGAGAAGGTCCCTGTCAACTTCTTCTCCGATCTCAAAATACTCGAGGGACCTGACCAGGACCTCCTTTGGCAAAATTCTATAAGACGCGGCTTCAAGGGAGGTAATCACAATCGAACTTTCGTTTGTCATCAGGGCATACATGGCCTGAAGCCTTCTGGTCACGACTTCCCGGTGTGGGCTGAGCCCGGTCAGGGGCGAGATATCATAGGGAGGAAATTCATAAAGTCGCATATTTCCGGACTGTACTGACGTATCCGGGGCAGACATAAAAAAGTTCAGTTCTTTATAAAATTTTTCCGCTGCTTTCTTATCCGGAAGGATGACCAGACAGGTTTTTTTCAGATTTGCCAGAAATTGTGAATAAAAGTAGGATTGCGCGGAGCCGGAAAGGCCTATAATGCTGGTTGCCTTTACATTATCTTCAATCCAGGCTGTCAGGGTGGCAAGGTTGTTATTGTCCTTCATCTAACGCATGCTTCCTTAATCGTCAGCGTCATGAGTTCTGTATCGAAATTGGCCGTCGGACCGAGCGGGAGCGCAAGGTTTTGTCTTCCATGTCCAAGGGGGAACCCGGATACAAGAGGGATGGCCAGTTTGGATGTGGCATCCAGGAAAAGACGGTTGATATCTCCTGTCATACCACATCCCTCAAATTGTCCGGCAATGATTCCGGAGATCTTTTTCAATTTGCCGGTCAGCACCAGATGGGTCAGCATACGGTCCAACCGGTACGGGGCCTCTCCCCTGTCCTCCAGAAAAAGTATACAGCCGTCAAGAGATGGCATAAACGGGGTGCCAAGAAGATGGCAAATCAAACTCAGATTGCCTCCAATCAGAGGACCTTCGGCCTTTCCAGGTACAAGGACCGTGCACTTGCTGATATCCAGTTCTTCAGGTTTATCCGAGGAGATGAGCCTGAGGAGGTTCCCCCAATTGCTCTGGTGGTCGCGGTCAAGTTCCCGAACCATTGGACCGTGAAAGGTGACCAGCCCGGTCTTTACCTGAACGGCCATCAAAAGGGCTGTGATATCACTGTAACCTACCAGGATTTTTTGGTTTTGAATGATCAGATCATAATTTATCCGGTCAAGGAGCCTGAGGCTCCCGTAACCGCCACGGGCACAGAAGATGGCTTTTATCTCCCGGTCCTGTAACATGCCATGCAGATCGTCCAGCCTGGCTTCATCATTCCCTGCCAGGTACCCTTCCATATGATAGATATGGGGTGCGAGACAAACTCCCAAACCGGAGGACTCCAGTATCGTGAGACCTGCCTGAAGGTCTGATTCATCTACGGGGCCGGCAGGTGAAATAATGCCTACCCGGTCTCCTGTTTCCAGTTTTGGTGGTTTTATGATGGGCATTTAATCAGGCCGTCTTACCGGTTTTTTTCAAAAATTGTCATTAAGCCCTCGAGGGTCAAAAACTCTTCAACATGTTCTATTGTTTCCGAGACATCACAGATGAGAGGCGCAAGACCGCCGGTGGCTACAACCGTTACTTCTTCCCTTGATTCTTTTTTCATCCTGTTTACGATACCGTCCACCAGTCCTGCGTAACCATAAATAATACCGACATTCATGCTGCTGACAGTATCCCTGGCTATGACGCTTTTGGGCTGAGCAAAGATTTCAACTCGTGGAAGTTTGGATGCCTTCTGAAAAAGGGCTTCGCATGAAATCAGGACTCCGGGTGAAATAGCGCCACCAATATAGGAACCTTCCTGGGATACATAGTCAAAGGTGGTGGCAGTTCCGAAATCAATGATTACAAGCGCTGTATGATATTTTTCATAAGCCGCAACTGCGTTGACGATACGGTCAGCCCCCACCTCTTTCGGATTGTCATACAGGTTCGGCATCCCCATATCAATATCTGGACCCACGACCAGGGGTTTTGTGTTGAAGTAGCCCTGAGAAAACTCTTCAAATGTATTCAACAGAGAAGGAACCACACATGATATTATGGTGTTTTGGACATCCTCAAGCGTCATCCCCACAGCGCTGAAAAGATTACGCACAAGTATCCCGAGTTCATCGGATGTGATGTGTTTTTCGGTCCTTATACGCCAATACTTCAGGATATTACCCTTGTCTGTCACACCCAGGACAACATTCGTATTGCCGATATCAATACAGAATAGCATGTTTTTCTCCTCGCCCACGTTTTATCTCATCGATTATTTTTACTGTCTCTACAGCTTTCCGTACGTTATGTACCCTTACGATATGGGCGCCGTTCATTACACCTGCTGAGATGGTGGCCATTGTGCCTGTATCTCTTTGATGGGCCTCCCTGCCCAGGGTATGTCCAATGAAGGCCTTGTTGGATGTGCCCAGTAAAACAGGCCGTTTCAGGGACGCAAACCGGGAGAGATCCCTGATTATTTCAAGATTGTTGTCAAATGTCTTCCCAAAGCCTATGCCGGGGTCCACAATAATCAGGCTTTCTTTGATCCCTGCTTTTCTTGAGCTTATTATCGCATCCTTGAGGAAGTCCAGGATCTCGGAGATAACATCGTCATAAACAGGGTTTTCCTGCATGTCTTGAGGCGTGCCTTTCATATGCATGAGGATCAGGGGAACCCCTGCCTGAGCGGCAATTGAAGCCATATGAGGGTCAAATCTTAACGCGCTGATATCATTGATTATCGAAGCCCCTGCCTTCAGGCTTTCCTCGGCAACCGCACCTTTATATGTATCTATGCTGATGGGGATGGTCAGCTCTTTTGAAAGGACCTCAATGACTGGAATTATGCGATCCAGTTCTTCGCTGACAGAAATTTTCTGTGAATAGGGTCTGGTTGATTCACCGCCCACATCGATAATATCGGCCCCTTCACGGGCCATTTCGAGGGCATATTCAACGGCTTTATCTGCTTCCAGATAA
>Ga0209345_10001592_pt1 | contig 26728 bp, 30 predicted proteins | sample Cruoilmetagenom7_FD_187294 | JGI IMG/M metagenome (GOLD analysis project Ga0209345, IMG submission 187294) | Oil polluted marine microbial communities from Coal Oil Point, Santa Barbara, California, USA - Sample 7 (SPAdes) (version 2) | ecosystem: Environmental > Aquatic > Marine > Oil seeps ...
GTCTTCGTGGCGAAGGCCTTACTAATCCACGTCTAAAAACTGGTGCAATTGAGATTATTGTAACTGAGCTTATTATTGAAAACAAATCTGCTCCGGTTCCTTTTGTAATCGGTGATAAAAATGTTGGAGAAGAGACAACTCTTAAGTATCGTTACTTAGAACTTCGTGATCCAGACCTTTACGAAGTATTCCGTTTACGTTCAAAAGTGGCAATCGCTGCGAGAAATATTCTTGATGCAAATGGCTTCTTAGAAGTTGAAACGCCTATCCTTACAAAATCAACTCCAGAGGGTGCAAGAGATTATCTCGTTCCATCTCGTGTTCACAATGGTGAGTTTTATGCACTTCCACAGTCTCCACAACTTTTCAAACAACTTTTAATGGTTGGTGGATTTGATAGATACTTCCAAATTGCTAAATGTTTCCGTGATGAAGATTTACGTGCAGACCGTCAACCTGAGTTCACTCAGATAGATGTTGAGATGAGTTTTTGTAATCAAGAAGATGTAATCAAAGTAGCAGAAGATTTACTTGTTTCAATGTTTAAAGCTGCAGGTTTTGATGTAAAACCTCCATTTAACCGTATTGCATACAGAGATGCTATGGAGTGGTACGGTTCTGATAAACCAGACCTAAGATATGACCTTAAAATGGTAGATGTTATCGATATCTTTGAGCGTTGTGATAATGAAATATTTACAAGTATAGCTAAGCAACCACACAAAAATCGTATTAAAGCGCTTAAAGTTCCTGGTGCTGACTTAGTATTTTCTAAACGTGAGATGAAAGGTTTTGAAGAGTTCGTACGTAAGTTTGGTGCACACGGTCTAGGTTACTTCCAGATGAAAGAGGATGGTCTTAAAGGTCCACTTATCAAGTTCTTCTCCCAAGAAGATATCGCACTTTTAGTTGAGAGACTTGAGATGGAAGTTGGTGATGTTGTATTCTTTGGTGCTGGTGACAAGAAAACAGTATGGGATTACATGGGTCGTTTTAGAATTTTCATCGCTGAGCATGAAAAAATGAACCTTGTAGATGAAAATGCATTTGAATTTGTATGGGTAGTTGACTTCCCAATGTTTGAAGTTGAAGATGGTCGTGTTAAAGCGCTTCACCATCCATTTACCCAACCAAAAGATACTGACAAAGATGATGTAGAAGAGATAGAGTCTATCGCTTATGATATCGTTCTAAATGGTACAGAGCTTGGTGGTGGTTCTATTCGTATTCACAAGCAAGATGTTCAAGAGGAAGTATTTAAACTTCTAGGTATCGAAGAAGAGGAAGCGCAAGAGAAGTTTGGTTTCTTGTTAGATGCTCTTAAATTTGGTGCACCTCCACATGGTGGTTTTGCAATGGGATTTGACAGACTCATCATGCTTATGACTAAAAAGTCTAGTATTCGTGATGTGATAGCATTCCCTAAAACACAAAAAGCTTCTTGTGTACTTACAAAAGCTCCAAGTGCTGTTGATAACAATCAACTTCGTGATTTACACATTCGTCTTAGAGAACAGACAAAAGCATAATGTCTACTAAAAAACTTTTTTTAATTATCGGAGCTCCCGGCTCTGGTAAAACTACTGATGCAGAGTTAATTGCTGAGCAAAATGATGCTATAACACACTACTCTACTGGTGATATGCTCCGCGCTGAAGTTGCTAGTGGCAGTGAAATTGGTAAAGAGTTGAACTCTTACATGTCAAAAGGTTTAATAGTCCCTATTGAGATGGCTATAAAAACTATCACTAACGCTATTAAAAATGCCCCTACTGAGATAATCATCATAGATGGCTATCCAAGAAGCATGGAGCAGTTAAATGCTTTAGATACGTTTATGCGTGCTGATTCATCTTTAGAGCTTACAAGTGTTATAGAAGTTGCTGTAAGTGAAGAGACTGCACGTGATAGAGTTCTAGGTCGTGCTCGTGGTGCTGATGATAATACAGAGGTATTTGATAACCGCATGAAAGTTTATATTGAGCCATTGGCTGAAATACAATCTTTTTACAGTAATAAAAATATTTTAAAAGTAATTTCTGGCGAAGGAACTATTGAAGAAGTAGTTTCTGAGATGGGAAGTTTTATAAACGCTAACGTCTAATAAGTACTCAGATTTTTCTGAGTACTCTCCGCTAACCTAGTTGTGAAACGATAGCTTTTTCAACATCATTAATATCTGCTGTTCCATCAACAGTGATATACTTCACACTTGAATTTTTACTAGCTTGCTCTTTGTAGTAACCGATAAGAGGTTGTGTAAGTTCATGATAGACTTTTAGTCTGTCAAGTACAACTGACTCTTTGTCATCATCACGTTGCACTAAATCTTCACTAGTTTCATTATCTTTACCCTCAACTTTTGGTGGATTATACTCGATATGGTAAGTTCTTCCTGATGCTAAGTGAGCACGACGTCCAGACATGCGTTTTACAATGATTTCATCTGCAACATCAATCTCAATAACAGCATCAATCTCAATGCCTGCATTAGTAACTGCGTCAGCTTGTGGGAGCGTACGAGGAAAACCATCTAGGAGATAACCATTTTTACAATCATCTTCAGCGATTCTATCTTTTACAAGACCGATGATAATCTCATCTGTTACAAGATGTCCTGCATCCATTGCAGCTTTAGCCATTTTACCCATCTCTGTACCAGCTTTGATGGCAGCACGAAGCATATCGCCTGTAGAGATTTGAGGTATGTTGAATTTTTTTGTTAAAAATTGAGCCTGTGTACCTTTTCCAGCACCTGGAGCCCCTAGTAATATTATTCTCATCGATTATTATCCTCATTTTTTGTTATTGCAATTATATAGTAATGAGTTTAAATGTAGGATTAAGTTTTATAGTAATTCACTCTTTTTTAATAAAAATCTCATTATTTATGTTATTTAAAGTTAAAAATAAATACAATTTAGCAATTGTAAAGAAGGGTAGTAGGATGGGAATGGTATTTTGTAGAAGTTGTGGGAAAGAGATTCATGAGACAATAACGCTCTGTCCACACTGTGGAGAAGAACAAGGGCTTAAAACAGACAGAAATATAGTTCTACTAATTATGGTCGCTTTAGTCTGGACTATTCTTTTTTGGTTGGCTATACTTTTTATAAGTGGTATGTTTGTAGGGGTGATAAATCCTGAAAATGCAGAAGCTGCTGGTCAGGAACTTGGTGAGGCTATAGGTGGCCCAGTTTTACTTTTATCTCTAGTGCTATCAACACTATTGACATATTTAGGAAAGCTACCAGGCACATACAAAAGAAGTTAGTAATTTAATACTAATCTTCTTCAACAAATCCGAAATCCTCTTCTTCACTACCTTTTTGCGCTTCTAAGATATCGTCTATGAGCTCTTTACACTCATCTTCATCTATATCACCACTCTCAATATCATCTAAAACATCTTGCAAGTCCGCTTTAAACTCACGTAGCTCTTCTATCTCATCTTTAGCATCTTCTGTTGCTTCTTTATTGTCTGCTATCTCTTCAAATATTTCATCTAATCTTTCATCTAAATCTGGGATTACACTTTTTGTAAGTAACTCTTCTAGTTTTTGCGCTTGTGACATTTTTTGCCTTTATGTAGTTATATTTTTTGAAATTATACTATAATTTAGACATGAATTTTTATGCACTTATTATAGGAACAGAAATACTCAATGCAAGGCGTGAAGACAAACATTTTAAATTTGTACGAGATGAGCTTGCGAAGTATGGGCACGAACTCTTTGCCTCATTTATTGTTAAAGATGATACAGAACTCATTATAAAAGCTTTTGAACTTATAAAAAGTGATAAAGAGTCAATAATGTTCTCTTTTGGTGGTATAGGCTCAACCCCTGATGATTTAACGCGCGCACTCTCCGCAGAAGTTTTTACATCGCACCCCTTACTTAGACATAAGAAGTTTGAACAGGATATTATAGATAGGTTTGCAGAGAAAGCTTTTCCGCATAGAATCTTTATGGCTGATTTACCTAAAAATGCCCAACTACTCTTTAATCCAGTAAACAATATGTCAGGCTACTCTTTAGAAAATCGTTTCTTTTTTGTTCCAGGTTTTCCAGAGATGGCACACCCTATGATACGGGAAGCGATACAGACACACTTTGCAAATGCTAGAGAAAAATTTAGATATACACTTTTAGCGCAGACAAGCGAAGAGACACTTATGGACATAATGAAGACTCTTCCTAAAGATATAGAGCTCTCATCATTACCGATGTTTCAGGACAATAAGCCTAAAGTAGAACTCTCTTTAAGTGGTTATGAAAAATCAAAACTAGAATACTATTTTAATCTTTTTTGCGAGGAACTCAACAGAAAAAACATAAGCTACATTTAACTCTTTAATAGTTTTTGTCGATGTATATACATCATAAATCAAGGAAATCTATTATGTTAGTTTGGTTATTGGTACTTTTATTGCTTAGCAGTCTTATATATGTTGTTTACAGATACTATCTATACAGAGACTCTAATGAGTCAAAAAAGGGTATTGAACACCATTACACATTTAAAATATGAGAGTACTAATATGGCAATTAATATGAACAACCATGTTTTTAAAGGGCATAGAACACTGCTAGGTAGCAAGTATGTCACCTATGGTGAAGTTGAACTTCCTACCAGATACGATATCTTTAAAAAGTCTAGTAGTGGATTTGATTGGGGGAGTGTTGGCAGTGCATCCACGCAACTCGCATTTTCCATACTCTATCAGTTAAGCAATAAAGAGTTAGCACAAGAGTATGCAACTCAATTTGCTAATGATATAGTTAAAACTTTAAACTCTAGAGATTGGGTTCTAAGTGCTATAGATGTTTTAGAGTGGATTGATAAAAACTGTGAACAGGTGCAAACACAAGTGGAAGAAAAAGCTCCACAGATGGAGAGACTCAAACCTCTCAAAAAATCTAGAAAATCTAAAACAAATGTTGTAAAAGAGATATGTAAAGAGTTAAATATAACTCAAAAAAACCTTGCTGAAATACTTGAAGTTCCTGAAGGGACAGTGAGTAGTTGGGCAGTTAAAAACGAAATACCGCGACTTGGTAAAAAAGCGATAGAGTTCTACATGCTGAGTACAAAAAATCAAAAAATTGTTGATAGTTACAGAAGTTTTATGCAACTTCTTGAAGCTTCATAAACAGGAACTACCTTGAAACCAAAAGATGAAGTAACGAGAAGCTTAATAATAGACAGAACAACATGGAATGATTCAATGAAATACTCACGTGATAGATATAAAATGAGTCTGAGTAAGGTTGTGGAAGCTCTACTTCAAGAGTGGCTAGCAAAAGAGAAAAGAAAACCACTTGATAACTCTAATCAGGGAAAATTTTTCCACTAAAAACAAAACTCCGCAAACAATATAGTCACTCCAGGTGTAGCATTTGGGGTGTCATCATATGCAACAATCCACACATATGAAAGTAAATGAAATTTACTATAATTGTTAATTATAAATGTTATAATCATATAAAATAATTACAAGGATTTATAAATTATGAAAAGAAGAAAGTTTCTAGGATTAGTAAGCATATCAGCGATAGCAACACTCAGTGGATGTACTTCTAAAAAAATCGAAAAAGAAAATATTTTAAATAAAAACATCTCATTCAACACATCTGTAACACCTATCAGAGAGAAAACTAAAAAAAGAGTAATCGTCATCGGTGGTGGATTTGGTGGATTAAATACTGCTTCTGCCATTAAGGCAAGTGATCCAAAAAAAGAGATAGAAGTAATAGTTATAGAAAAAAATCAAAACTATTTTGCCTGTCCAATGAGTAATACTCTTCTTAGTGGAGACCCAGCTTTTAAAAAAGAAAAATTTATTTTTGATTACTCTAATGTTCAAAAAGAGTATGACTTTGAGGTTATGCAGGGTGAAGTTGTTGGCATAGATAGGTCAGCACAGATAGTCAATACCTCCAATGGTACTCTAGAGTATGACTATTTAGTAATGGCTCCAGGTATTGAGTATAACTATGAAGTTGAGTTTCCACACTGGAGTCAAGCAAAAATAAGGCAAGCAAAACTAGAAGCACCTGGTGGGATGATTAGTGATGCTGGAATTGAGCATATAAGGCTGATCCAGCAACTTGCAGAGTTTAAAGCCAATGGAGGAGAGGGAACTATTGTAATTATTCCACCTCGTCTTAATATTACTAAATCACTCCAAGAGAGTGTAGCCCATACATCACTCAGTAGATGCAAGCCTGCCCCTTATGAGAGAGCGTGTATGATTGCAAATTGGATTAAAAAGAATAATTTAGTGGGAAAAGCGAAAGTAATGATTTTAGATAACTCTCCTCGTCCACAGGCAAAATCTGCTGCATTTGAACAAGTATTTCAAGAGTTATATAGTGATGTTATAGAGTATATTGGTGGTTTTGATTTAATGGATGTTGACTTTACTAAAAAAGAGATAACATATCGAAATATTAATGATGATGCTGATTATATACAAGATACAATGAAGTATGATGTACTCAACCTTGTCCCTATTCAAAAAGCAAGCTCACTCATTACAATGGCAGGATTAAAGACAAACGCTTGGGGTGGTGCCCTTCTCGCTAAGAGAAGATTTTATACTCAAACAGATGATAAAGTTTATGTCATAGGTGATAGCGCTTCTTACGGTAAAGGAAGTTATAAAAACAATCCTAAACAAAAAGCTGGAGTACCTGCAGCTGCACAGACAGCCTATAGCACTGCAAAAATTGCTGGAAATATGATAGCCGATAGAGTTCTAAAAGAGATTGATGCTCCTATAACAGACTTTTCAGCCTCATGCTTTTCAATGGTTCATAGTAGTAACAGTAGAGCAGGAATAGCAATATATAAAGATTTTGTATTTTCAGATAAGGGCTTTACAATTACAGAAGAGGTGCCAAAAACGGATGGCAAATATTATAACGAAATTGCAGGACATGGTCTCATAGGATGGTTTGAAGCTGTTACTGGAGATACTTTTGCTACATTTACACCACCTGTAAGAGAGCTAAGTTAGATACTCTAGAAGAGAAAAAAGTTCTGTGGGGCTTTCCCTCTCTTCTTTGAGTAATTTAAAGTAGGATAATTATCTTGCAAAAGCATTGTTTTTAGGACTGTTCGCATCATAGTTAAGCAGCTCTAAAACACTTTTTTTATTCATTTTTCTAGCAAAATCAATAGCACTGAAACCTTTTGAGTCCGTAGCCTCTTGGTCTGCATTATTATCTATCAAAATTTTAGCTATCTCCACTCTACCATAACAAGCAGCACCCATCAAAGGGGTAAACCCACTTCTTCTATTTGTATTATTGATATCTATTCCCTCTTGGATTAAGTACTCCACCATTTCTATATTATTATATGTAATAGCCATATCAAAGATACTCACACCCTCATCATCAAAATCAAATTTATCAGCTCCACTCTCTATCAATAACATTAAGAAATCCATGTCACAATGTGCACGAAGAGCACAAGCAAGTACCGATTCGCCTACTTCATTTGTCTCTTGTAAATCCCCACCATCTTTGAGATACTTCTTTACACCAAGATAGTCATTTGTTTTGAATAGCTCAAGCCATTTATTCATTATATATCCTTATTTTATAATTTTATCATAGTTAAATATTTATTTGTAGTTATTTATGTATAATTCGTTTATTAAATTATTAAGCGAGAATTCAATGCAAATCATAGAAACAACAGATGCCTTTAAAGCACTGATAGACGATATAAAAACAACAACAGCTGGATATAGAAATCCTTTAGCGTTTGGTATATGTAGAGTTGATTTAGGGCAACTTAACATAGAGAAGTCACTTCAAGCTACTTATCCACTTATCAACTGGGATGAAAACTTTGGGAGTGCTGCTATTTTTGTAAGAGCTTTAGGGGAGCAAGGGGTAAAAGTTGATTTTACTCAAAACGAAGTTATTTGCAACATCAACCTAGATTTTTTAAGAAGCTGTTTAGCTGCATTTACACCCTACTCTGATGAGGCACATGGTGATGCCCATAAAAATATTCAGGTTGTATCAGCTCTTTATGCTCAAATAGTAAATAGTGGTTCTTTAGAAGGTGAGTTCAAAGTAACTTTTATCTTTGATGATGCTCCACTAGAGAGTGTTGAAGCTTCTTACTTGAAACTCTATGCAATTTCACAAGCAAAAGTACCATTAAGAGATATCAACTTAAATGGTGCATTTGGTGCACTTCCAAATGTAGCTTGGTCTGCTGGTCAACCGATAGAACTTGATTATTTAAGAGAGTTTGAGATTGAATTAAAACTTGCTAATGAGTATCCACATATTGATTTTGTAGATAAATTTCCAAGATTCCTACAGCACATAATTCCTGCTGATAATACTCGCATACTAGATACTTCAAAAGTAAGATTTGGAGCGCAACTTGCAGCAGGAACAACTGTAATGCCAGGTGCTTCATACATTAACTTTAATGCTGGGACTACTGGTCCAGTTATGGTTGAAGGTCGCATCTCTTCATCTGCTATCGTTGGTGCAGGAAGTGATGTAGGTGGCGGTGCTTCTATCCTTGGTGTTCTTAGCGGAACAGATGGTAACCCTATCTCTATTGGTAAAAACACTCTTCTTGGAGCTAACTCAACTTGTGGAATTCCTTTAGGTGATGGATGTATCATTGATGCAGGTCTTTCAATTTTAGAAGGTACAAAAATTGGTATCTACCCTGCTGAGCTTCAAAAGATAATGGAAGTAAACACAAATGCAAATATGCAAGGTGAAATTTTTAAAGCGGGTCAATTAGCACATTTTCATGGCATTCACTTCAGACAAAACTCTATGACTGGTGAGATTACTGCTTCTCGCTCAACAAGAGAAATTAAACTAAACGCAGACCTACACTAACTCTACTCAGGCAGATAAAAGCTATTTGCCTGAAGCTTTCTAATATAATATTCTAAACTTACTTTTATATCTTTAGTAGTATACTGACTAGATAAACAAGGAGGCAAAATGAATATTTCAAGTAATGTTTCATCGATACAAGCACATCAGACCATGTTGAATACCAATGCTAATAATGTAGCAAATGTTAACACTGGTGGTTTTGTACCAAGCGATACAAGAATCTCAGGAGAGTCTGCTTCACTAAGGGCTAACACAAGATTAGCCGATGACAATGGCTCCCAAAAGAGTCAAACTGACTTAGCCAAAGAGCTTCCCGATCAAATTATTGCGCAGGATGCTGTTGAAGTAAATGTATCAGCTATCAAAACAAAAGATGAAATGATGGGAACACTTTTAGATATGAAAGCTTAATGAAGAGTATTCATACTCTTTAAGCTTCTCAACAACCCTGCATCTTCGTCATAACCATCTAAATCATTCCCAACTCTTAGAGTACTAAAAATCGTTTTTCCAACAATAAATCTTCCTTCAACTCCATCTTCATTCGTTTTAATACCCCAAGTATTTTGAAAAACAACTATTTCATCATTAAAGGTACCTACATAGAGTACAATATGACCCTGTTTGTATAATAAGGTTTTAAATGGTACTGCTCTCTCTTTAATAAGGGCTATCTTCGCTTCATCCAAAAGTCCATCTAAAGATATTACCTCCCCTACTTTACTCTGCTGGTAAGAGTTTCTAGGTAGCCATATCCCAAAGGGCATAAATGTATCCCTAAGCGTTGATGAGCAATCCCTCTGCCCATAGATACCACCCCAACCATAGTTTGATTTTGATATCTCATCTATAATCATGTTTATATTTTGAGAATTAAAATCTAAAATACCTTTAGTTGCATAAGATTTAGAGATTTTTGATTTAAGAAAAAGTGGCTCACTATTTCTATATTTTGAAACTGTTAAAACAGTGTACTCTTTCTCTGTCTCAGCAATCAAGGCGAACATCATTCCTATTTTAGTTTTAAAAAGAAATGTACCATCTTCTGAGTAGATTGGCTCATCCTCTTTTGTTATAATTATCTGCTCTGCTTTTTGCCATAAGTGAGTATATCTTTTTTCTAAAAACGCGACTTCACTTGTTTTTACCCAGCCATAAGCAAAACTACTAAATACGTGAACCCACTCTTTATCTTTTGAATAGTGTGTAACTAATAGTGGTTTATTCGCATGAATGGTGCTATTTTGAAGGTAATCAAAAGGGAAACCTTCCCCTGCTCTTTGAGGGTCTCTTAGAAGCGGTCTATCTGTTGGAAATGCTCTTATGTTGAGTTCTTGTAAGGAGACAGCTCTTGCATTTAAAGAAGCGTACTGTTTATATTGAGCATTCTCTTTCATTGCATCAAAAAATTTCTCATCATGCAGTTGTAAATTTTCAGCATAACTCTTCCCTGCCTTAAAAGTATTAAAGGCCCATTGAATACTCTCTTTGTCACCCTCTGGAGTATCCATATTCCAAGCACTAAAATATTGGCTTTCAAATTTACTCTGCTCTGCTTGAGAGATATTTGAATCTAACACACTTGAGTAATTACTTGCAGACTGTGGAATATACAATAAATCACCTATCTGCTTCTTCACTTCACTCTTAGTTGAGCATCCTAGCATTAATAGCGACAAACAAATAGCACATAGTATCTTCAAATTTTTATCCCTTTTTTTAATCTACATCACCAAATCTGCTCACAACTCTTCCAATAACCTCTACTTCACTAGGGTCAAGGGTTTGCGTTGAATAGACTTCATTATCAGATATTATATCAATTTTTCCATCTATTCTTTTTTGTATACGTTTTATAAAGAGTCCTGCTTCTGTTCTGAGTGTAAATATACCACCTCGACCAAGATCTCTCTTCTCTCTATTTATAAATACTATATCATTATAACTAAAGGTAGGTTCCATTGAGTCACCAGAGACATTTATAGCTTCAATATTTCTAAGTTCACGCTCTCCACCTAACATAAATACAAACTGTTCTGGTATCTCTAACTCTTCTATCTCTTCACACTCTGTATCAGCACCGCCACCAGCACTCGCATTTACATCACTAAAGTATTTCACCATATAGAATTTATTTGTAGCTTCCACCAAGCTCTCAGGTGATTGTCCATAAAGCATCCAGTTTATAGATATGGATTTTTGAGCACAGAAATCCAAAAGTTCTGTAAATGGGATTTTATTGCGTTTTTTCATAGTCGCAAAATTCATCTGTGAGATACCTAGTATATCCGCTACATCTTTATCAAATATCTTCTTTGCATTAAAATCAGAAGATACAATACTCTTAATCTCTTCAACTATTTCAGTAAAACTATTCATGACATTCTCCCTTGTGTTTTATGTATTGTAGTCTAATTTTGCAATAAAATCAATAATTAAATGACAATTTGTCATATTTATTTATAAAAATGAAATAAAAGTGTACTATTTTCTAAATTAAATAAAGGATTTGAAATGGCAGTTATTATTAAAAATGCAGAGAGTCTGTTTGAAAAGTTTGAAAATGTTGTTGGTGATTGGGCTGAAAAAATATTTTAGAAAGTGAATATTTAAATTAAGTTATGACTTTTTTAACTCTTCTTTTTTCTTCTCTTCTTCTAATCTAAATCCCTCTTCCCTTTTGGCTGATTTATTTTTATGATAACCACCAAAAACAAATATCATAAAAATAACAAAGAGTATAACCATTATAGTATCAAGAATTGGATGCATTATATTCCCTTGTTAAAAGTGTTGTAGTTTTGCCTAATAGCGTCATAAAGAACAATTCCTGTACTTATTGCAAGATTTAAACTTCTGCCATCTGCAGTCATAGGTATCGTAATATTTTGATTCTTGTACCTGCTGAGTATATCTTCTGGTATTCCAGCTGTTTCACTGCCAAAAAAGATATAATCTCCCTCTTTAAATACAGCCTCAAAATATGGTCTGTCTATTTTAGTAGTTGCGAAATAAGCATTATCAGTTATTTTGTTGTTAGTAAAGAAATCATCTAAATCTTCCCAAACATGCAAGTCCAACTTATCCCAATAGTCAAGCCCAGCACGTCTTACTGCTTTTTCATCTATATCGAAGCCAATTGGTTTAACAAGATGAAGAGAAGCTCCTGCGTTTACGCATAAGCGACCTATTGCACCCGTATTATTAGGAATTTGTGGATGTACTAAAACTAAATTAAATGCCATTTCTAAAAAATCACTGTTTTATTTGCATAGACAAAGATTCTATCTTCGAGTGCTAGTTTGAGAGCACGCGAAAGTACAACTTTCTCCACATCTCTTCCTGAGCGTTGCATATCTTTCCAACTATAAGCATGATCAACATGTTTTACCTCTTGAGAGATGATTGGACCTTCATCTAAGTTATTGTTTACAAAGTGCGCTGTAGCACCAATAATCTTAACACCTCTATCATACGCTTGCTTATAAGGATTTGCACCAATAAATGCAGGTAAGAAAGAGTGGTGAATATTAATAATTTTATCTTCATAAGTCTCTACAAACCCTGGAGTAAGTATACGCATATATTTAGCTAACACTATATAATCTACATCTTCATAACTATCTATACACTCTATAATCTTCTGTTCATGCTCTGAACGCTCTAAGTTCTCATGTGTAACAGTTATATACGGTATGTCAAACTTAGTGACTAAAGATTCTAACTCATCATAGTTTGATATTACTGCTAATATATTTGCTTCTAACTCACCAGATTCATGACGGATGAGTATATCACCGAGTGCATGAAGCTCTTTTGTAGCCATAATGATGATATTTTTTTTCTTTGGTTCTATCACTTTAACACTAGCACTTGCAGGGAGAATAGCCTCTACAGACTCTTTAAGTTTACTTTTATTGATATCACCATCAACAACACTTCTCATAAAAAACTTATTATTCTCTTTATCAACAAATTCACTATTAGAGAGTATGTTTAAATCACTATTAAAAAATATAGTAGATACTTTATGTACTAAACCTTTTTCATCATTAGCATCAATTAAAACTCTATATTGACTCACTATTTATTTCCTTTTTCTAGCATTTGTACTCTTGCATCTATAGTAGCTAGTACATACTCTAAAAAATTTAAGGTCATATCCACTTTCGCTTCTATATTGATGTTGTTAGGAGCTTGAAAACCTTCAAAGAGAACTAAAAGTCTCTCTCTTATGGAAGTAAGATAGAGTAACTCACTATCAGAAGACTCTTCCTTCCCTTGCTCAGTGCTCTCTTTTATTACTGGTTTGCTAGTTGTCTCTTTTTCTACTACGCTTTCGTCTTTAGAGATTTGAACTGGCATATCATCTTCCATCTCTGCTAAAGTTGAGAGTATTACATCTTTTAATTCCATGTTTTGAGTAACCACCTTTCAAATTCATTAAACTCTACATCGCTATCCATCTTCAAAAAAAACTCTTTCATTTGAGGGTTTACATTCAAAAACTTTTTTCTCATTCCTGAGAGTCTTCTTATTGCAATCTTTGCATCACTATTTTGTGGGTCTTTTTTGAGAACCTCTTTATAAATACTTAGTGCTTCTTCTTTTAAGCCCTGAAGTTCATAAATGTTTGCCAAAGTGAGCGTATGCATGAGAGCCTCTATCTACCTAGGAATATAGTTTGCTATTATTGAACCTATCTCGCTAGTTGAGCATACTTCTTTTGCATCAAACTGAGCTAAGTCACCTGTTCTATAACCTTCACTAAGCGCTTTTTTGATTGCAGCATCTATTTTATCAGCTGCTTCAACTTCACTCAGTGCATATCTTAACATCATAGATGCTGATGCAATTGTTGCAATAGGATTTGCTATACCTTGACCAGCAATATCTGGAGCAGAACCGTGAATAGGCTCATATACACCTATTTTTTCACCCACTGATGCTGATGGCAAAAGACCAATAGAGCCACATAACATCGATGCCTCATCACTTAAGATGTCACCAAAGATATTTCCTGTTAGGATTACGTCAAACTGCTTTGGATTTAATACAAGTTGCATAGCAGCATTATCAACATACATATGAGACAACTCAACATCTGGGTATTCTGTAGAGATTTCTGTTACAACATCTCTCCATAGTTGAGAAACATCAAGAACATTTGCCTTATCAACTGAACATACTTTTTTATCTCTTTTTTGTGCAATTCTAAATGCTTGATGAGCGATACGAACAATCTCATCTCGAGTATAGACCATAGTATTCCAGCCCTTCTCTTCTGTTCGACCTTTAGGTTCACCAAAATAGATGCCCCCTATAAGTTCACGAACAACCATAATATCAACACCCTTGATAATTTCGGGCTTGAGTGATGAAGCATTAATAAGCTCATCATAAACAATAGCAGGACGAAGGTTTGCATATACCCCTAGCTCTTTACGAAATTTAAGCAGTCCACTTTCAGGACGTTTTTCACGAGGTAAAGAGTCCCATTTTCCTCCACCAATAGCGCCAAAAAGAACAGCATCAGAGTTTAAAGATTTTGTAATCGTATCTTGCGGTAAAGGATCACCTGTTATATCATAAGCACAACCACCCATTAGAGCCTCATCGTAACTAAAAGTTATGTCACAACATGAAGCAACTGCATCTAAAACTTTGACAGCTTCATCAACAATCTCTGGACCAATTCCATCACCTTTAATAAGTGTAATTTTATATTTTTTCATTATTTACCTTTTAATTCATTAGCAGCGAAATTTATTAAGCCACCTGCGTCTATTAACTCTTGCATAAATTCTGGAATTGGAACGAAGTTGTAGCTCTTAGCAGTAGTTTTATTTGTAATTGTTCCTGCATTCATATCTACAGTTATCTCATCTCCCTCTTCTATCTCTGCACTCTCTGTAAGTTCAAAAATAGGAAGACCCATATTAAATGCATTTCTATAAAAAATTCTTGCAAAAGTTGGTGCAATAACAGCAGCAACACCAGCAGCCTTAAGTGCAATTGGTGCATGTTCACGTGAACTTCCACAACCAAAGTTTTCACCAGCGACTATAACATCACCTACACTCATTTTGTTTACAAATTCTGGGTCTGCATCTTCCATTACGTGCTTTGCTAGTTCCTCAGGAACTGAAGTGTTCAAGTATCTTGCAGCGATAATTAAGTCTGTATCAATATCTTTACCAAATCTCCAAACTTTTCCATCAATATTTGCTTTTTGTACCCCAAGGGCATTTGTTTCACGGCACATATAAAATCCTAATTTAAGTAATTAATTTTGCGATTATATCTAAAAAGATGTTTTATCTTTATAAAGAGGAAATTTCAGAAGCTATTTGTCTTATTTAATGATGAAAAAACTGAAAATTATTTCTGCCACTCTGCTTAGCATCATACATAGCTAGGTCAGCTTTTTTTATCAAATCTCGAGGGTTAGTTGCATCTATTGGAAAGAGTGATATACCAATACTTGTACTTAACTGTACAGTCTGATCATTTAATACCATTGGCTCTTGCATAGCCTCAATAATCTTTCCAGCTACAACTTCAGATGTTCTTGGGCTCATGTGCTCTTCTAATATAATCATAAACTCATCACCACCCATCCGAGCAAGGGTGTCTTCAGCACGTATACTCTTTTTAAGACGTACTGCAAATGCTTTAAGTACTTCATCTCCGATATCATGTCCATGGGTGTCATTTATATATTTAAAGTGATCCAAGTCTAAGAAAAACACTGAAAGAACACTCTCTCTTCTCGTTGCTTTAGTAACTGCTAATTCTAAACGGTCATTAAAAAGTGCTCGATTTGGAAGACCTGTTAATTCATCATGATGAGCCTTATATGCTAGTAAATCTTTCTGCTGATGCAACTCTTCATGAATCATATAAATTTTATCAAGCATTATGTTAAAGTTTCTTGCTAGCTCTCCAATTTCATCATTATTATAGACTCCTACTCGCGCTGTCATAGCTTTAGTCTCTATTATAATATTTGTACTCTCATTGAGCTTTGAAATTGGAACTAAAATCTCTTTACTCAAAAGTGAATGATACTTGGATGCTAAGAGGATTCCAGAAATCATAAAAAGTGTTATAAACAGCGCTTCTAACATCATTTTATACACAAATTCATTTAATGATGTAACAATAATTAAGGAACCGATAGTTTTATTATCTATAGTAATTGGGTTAATAGTGTAGATATTCCACTTACTCCAAAGCTGCTTTGTCCCAGGCTTTATTGTTGCAAGTATTTTCTCAGAATCTCTACTATCACGATAATAAGAGCCTAATAGTTCCCACTCATGATTCATAGCAAAAGCTTGTTTTACTTTGCTTTCATATTCCAGTGAAAAGAGTGCTTCTTGAATATTTTTTGAGTCATTAAACAGCACAGAGGGAGCAATATTTTTTGCTAATATTTTTGCTAAGGTTTGGTTCGCATTTTCTATCTCTATTTTCTCATTATAATACTGGTACAAGAGTATAAAAACCATTGAGAATATCCCAGCGATAAAGGATGTAGTGATATTCATAAAGTTAAGTTTTTTTGATATACTTAAGCGATTATAAAATTTAAACATACCCTATCCTAACCCTAATATCAAAAAAATTGCACACGTATAGTATCATAAATTTTCATAAAATATATGCTATTATGTCAAAACCATTTTAATACGAAGAGATTTTATATGTTAAAAAACGTTTTAATAACAACACTTTTTTTTCTACTTGGCTGTGGTGTTGCAGAAAAAAAGCCTCCTATAGTAGTTAAAGAGGTACCAACTTTTAAACTTATGTATGTAAAAATTGATAAAGACTCATTTATAAAATCAGAACAAGTCAAAGTTTTTACTATAACAGATGGAATTGCAGATACTTCAAAGGGGCAAATTTCAATTCTTGACCTAGAAGATACAAGAAGTGAGTTTAGACTTTTTATCAATACTCCAAATGGCGAGAAAGTAAGAGTACTCAATATTAAACCAAAATACAAAGATGGTATATGGTTACAAGAAGGAAAGTATCATATAGAAGTTTCTGCTAAAAAACATCAAACATATAAAAAATGGATTCAACTAAACAAAGATACTAGCTTAACTATAAAATTAAAAAGACAAAAAAACATCTCAGTAGGTACAGTTTCTTGGTCTTCAAAGAGTGGCGTTAAGTATATAGATGGCTTGTACTGGCAAGATCAAGCTGTCAATAAAGTAAATAAGATGAACTGGGACAAAGCAAATAAATACTGTAAAGCACTTATTATTAAGAGTGGTAGAGTCTATATCGATGATTTTAAACTTCCTAGTGAATCTGAACTCATTTCATTATATAAATCGAACTCCCGCTTAGACTACAGTGGAAGTATCTGTTGGTCATCTTCTATCAATGAGAAGCATACTGATTTTGCTAAATATGTTTTTATTAATAATAAAAAAAGTGGTTGGTATAAAAAATCTGGTAGCAGTTATGTAAGATGTGTTGCCCATAGAAACTACTCTGAACAATTATCTTTGCTTGAACTTGCAAAGCTTCTGCAAAAAGAGAAAAAGCGTAGCTTTCTTGATGCCTTAGAGAGTTCTATTAAAATAAAGTATGGGGAGCCAGTAGTTAAAAATGTGTTCTATGATAGTAGAAAAAAAAGTTTAAGTTTTACACTCAGATCACAGAAATATGATTCAAATAAAAAGTATTTTTATAATAAAAAGCATACCGTACCAATGAAGTATCACCCTAAATCATTACATTTTAAACCTAAAGTGACCTTTGATGTCATAAATGACAAGCTAGTTTTTAAAAGTATTACAAACCACTAAAAATCAAGAGACTATAAATAACTATCGTTTCAAGTTATTTGTAGTCTGTAGCATCTCATCACTCGTTGTAATTACTTTTGAGTTTGAGTCATAAGCACGCTGTCCTGTAATAAGGTCTGTTAACTCGACAACAAGTTCTACATTACTCAGTTCAACAAAACCTTGTCTTAATATCCCTAGTCCATCTAATCCAGGTGTGCCTTCAACAGGTTGTCCTGAACTATCTGTTTCAATATACAAGTTATCACCTAAAGAGTGTAATCCGGCTGCATTAATAAAGTTTGTTGTAGTGATTTGACCAATCTGAGTAGCCTGCGTCTGTCCAGGTTGAATTACAGTCACTGTACCATCTGAACCTACACTCATATTTGTTGCATCAGGCGGAACTACAATTTCTGGAATCAGTTTATAGCCATCACTATTAACAATACTTCCATTATCATCTATTTTAAATGCACCATTTCTTGAGTAGACTTCCGTTCCATCAGGAAGTTCAAGTTTAAAAAATCCTTTTCCTGTTATTGCAATATCTAACTGGTTATCAGTTTGCTTGAGGGAGCCTTCTGAGAAGATTTTATTTATTGCTGTTGGTCTCACACCAAGTCCAACCTCTATACCCGTTGGACTCTTTGTAACATCACTAGTTGATGTCCCGGCATACTCCATTACCTGATACATTAAATCAGCGAACTCTGCACGAGATTTTTTAAATCCAATAGTGTTTACATTGGCAATATTATTAGCTGTTGTATCAATTTGAGTCTGCATACCCAACATCCCTGTTGAAGCAGTATATAGTGATTGCATCATAATTTTATCCTTTAAGCTTTTCTAGCGATTTTTTCTATTGCGTCACGGTTCATATCATTCATCTGTGTATCCATGGCTTTTTGGTACATTCCAACTAGACGGTTTGTTTCTATCATCTGTGTCATCATATGCACTGCGTTTACATTACTCTTTTCACTGAAACCTTGCAGTACAGCTCCGCTACTGTTTAAACTTTTAAGAGTTGCAATATTCTCCATCGCATAAAGATTGTCACCCTCTTTTTTCAAAGCACTTATATCTTCTGGTTGTGCTATAAAAAGTTTTGAGTTTTGCGTTAGTTGAACAGTTCCAGGTATATTTGTATATATTTGACCATTTTTATCGACTTCTATTGCAGCATCTGTAACATCAAGTTTAATCGCGTTGCCTGATGCAAAGTAATCATTAGCTAAAACTTCATAGCCTTGCTTAGTTACAAGAGTTCCTTCATCATTTGTCGTAAAAGAACCATCGCGAGTTAGCTTAACACCATCTGGTGTTTTAACAGCGAAGAAGAGTCCTTCACGTGAGAGTGCAAAATCTAAAGTATTGGATGTTTTTTGCATATTTCCAACTGAGTGATCAGTGTAAGAGTCAACAATCTGAGGTGCTCTTGTCATCGTTCTATTTAAAAACTGTGCTGCATCCTTAGAATTATTATCTAATGCTAGTTCATCCCTAGCCTCTTTATATACACGCATAAAATCACCAACAACTACATTATCTTGTTTAAAACCCGCAGTATTAACATTTGCTAGATTATTTGCAATAGTATCAAGACGGTTAAACTGTGTCACCATTCCTGCTGCTGAACTATAATAGCCTGTTTGCATTTAATTACCTTAATTAGAGTCATTTTTATGTTTGTAGCAAAGAGTGTACCAACAAATTTTTGAATGATTTTTGGTTAGGCTTAAGAAAATATCGGTATAATCCACTCTTTAAAAAACCTTAAACCATGGAGCATACTCCGATATGACAGCAAAAGAACTCAACAAGGCTATAGATTCGTTTTTTAGTGATAATAAATCTAAAGATTGTTTAACTTACGAATCCCTCATACAGCTTTTTGAAAAACAACCCACAGCAGCACAAGCTAAAAATATTTTAAAACTTATTACTAAAAATAAGAGCTGTATCTATACCTCTTCAGAGCAAGCTAAAAGGCTTAACGATAAAGAGGCAGAAGCTAGACGTAGTGCTCAAAGAAAAATGCTTGAAGATAATGAATCAGATAAGTTTGACATCTTAAAAGAGCATGAACTTCTAGAGTGGTCTCGTTCAGACTCGCCTGTACGTATGTACCTCCGTGAAATGGGGCAAATTCCTCTTTTAACAAAAGAAGAAGAGATTGAAATATCTAAAAAGATAGAGGGTGGAGAGAGTATCATTATAGATGCTATCTGTTCTGTTCCTTACCTTATCGAATTCATTTTAGACTACAAAGAGCCTCTTATAAACAGAGAAAGACGTGTAAAAGAGTTATTTAAAAGCTTTGAAGATGAAAAAGATGATGGTGATGATTCCAGCGAAGATGCAATAGATGATGATACAGAAGAAAAAACATTGTCAGCTAAAGATAAAAGTAGAGTAGAAAAAGTTTCTACAAGCTTTAAAGCCCTCGAAAAAGCTAAAAAAGATTGGATTAAATTTGCGGACAAAGTACCTACTGATTTAGATGCCCAACTTAATGAAGAGATTGTTCAGTACTACTTAGGTGTTACATTTAAAAAGTCTGTTCTTAAAGAGAAACTTCTTGACCTTGGTCCAACATCTAAGCTTATTAATGAACTTGTAAAAGCTATGGAGACGGCACTTAAAAGTGATGAAGGGTATGATAAAGAACTCAAAAGACTTGAATACAAACTACCACTTTTTAATGCCACTCTAAGAGCAAACCACAAAGTATTAGTAGACAAGATTCAAGAACTTAATAAAGAAGATATTGCCAATATGGTTCCTGAAGCGACAATGGTCTCTACATATATGGAAATCAAAAAACTTGTTCAGACTAAAGAGGCTTCAAAAAACTCTTTTGATATGGAACCTGAAAAACTAGCAGATATTTTAGAGCAGATTAAACGGGGTAAAAATATCTCTGAAATTTCTAAAACTAAAATGGCAAAATCTAATCTTAGACTTGTTGTATCAATCGCAAAACGTTACACAAACCGTGGGCTTCCTTTCCTTGACCTGATTCAAGAAGGAAACATCGGACTTATGAAAGCGGTTGATAAGTTTGAGTACCAAAAAGGCTATAAGTTCTCTACCTATGCAACTTGGTGGATTCGTCAGGCAATTTCTCGTGCTATTGCCGACCAAGCAAGAACTATTCGTATTCCAATTCACATGATTGAGACTATTAACCGTATTAATAAAATTATGCGTAAGCATCTTCAAGAACATGGTAAAGAGCCGGATGTAGAAATCATTGCACAAGAAGTTGGTCTTTCAGTTGAGAAGGTTAAAAATGTTATCAAAATAACTAAAGAACCTATCTCTCTTGAAGCTCCTATTGGTAGTGAAGAGGATGGTAGATTTGGTGACTTCATCGAAGATAAGACATCTCTATCTCCTTCAGATGCAATACTCAAAGATGACTTAAGAATCCAAATCGAAACTGTTTTAGAACAGTTAAACGAAAGAGAAAAAGCTGTTATTAAACTGCGTTTTGGAATCATGGATGATGAGAGTGATAGAACATTAGAAGAGATTGGAAAAGAGTTAAGTGTTACTCGTGAACGTGTTCGCCAAATTGAATCAAGCGCTATTAAAAAACTAAAACACCCTAAAGTTGGTCGTAAGCTGAAAAACTACATAGAAGAATAGTAAGAGAGTTATATATGACCTTTGAACAGCAATGGATAGAATATGACTACAACCCTTTTGTACTTTTTAACATAAATGGAAAAATTGTATCTCTCAACTCAGAGGCACAATTCCTTCTGGGGTCGACAACTGCCAGTGAACTTTTTGATTTAGCCAAAGCTTATGCAAATGTAAGTTTTGGCTTCAAGACTACCTTTGTAAATTTAGAATTTGGACGTTATAAGTTTTTTGGGCTCACTGTTGGCTACGAAGATGAGGAACAGATTGGAATAAAACTCTATAAAGCTCCCTCTTTTAAGATAAATTCTCCTAAGCCTGATGGACAGCTCACAAATATATTTACCCTGATAGATTTATGTATCTCAACAAACTCTATTAACTCAAACATTACATATCTCAAAGATTATGACCCTACAATTCCAGACATCATTATAAACTCAAATCAACTCATAAAAGTTTTGAATAAAATATACTCCTGCTTTGAAGAGAATGACACTATACATACAAAAGTATTTTATAGAATTGGTGAACATATTAAGTTTGAAGATAAAAAATATAGTCTATTTTCGATTAGAGTGAGTGCAGAGAATGTTAATAACGCAAGAAGTAATGAGCTTAAATTAATGGTGGAAAATAGTAATTTTTATATTGATGCTAAAAAAGACTTAACAATTAATATACCAATGATTACCTCATAAGAAGTGACTAAGAGCTAAGCTCTTTAGCCACTACAGAACCAACTACAATCCCCACTAAAATTGATGGAATATAGATAGCGATATTGAGTAACTCATTATTTTTGAGTGCGATAAACCCTAAGACTAAAAATAGATAAGGAACAAGTCTAAAGAGTGACAGGCTCCCTTTGGCTCCATGTTTCATACTTTTAATACTTAATGTTTTAATCTTTGCTTTTTCTTCTTTTACTATCTCTTTGAGATTGAGTTCTTCTACTGGAGCATTGTTTATTGCTTCGTCATAAAGTTCATGTGGATCTTCGATATCATCAAGGAGGTCTCTCTTCTCTTCAAATTCACCAGCTTGAACTTGTCTTTGAACCATTTTTCTATAAGCGAAGGCTGAACCTAAGATGATAAATAGAGAACTTGCAAAGGCAACTTGAAGATTTATAAAAAATTCAAAAGAGTAAAGATAACTCGCTACAACTAAAAGCTCTGTAAGCCCTATAATTTTAAGAGCTTTCATGCTCTATGTCTCAAAGAGAGAAGCTTTAGTGACTCTAGCGGTCTTAGCGTAGCAAATCCTTTTGCGTACTTCTTAATATTTATTTTCACCATAATCCTCATCATCATCTTCTTCTAACTGCTTTTTAATTGCATAGCGAGGCTCTTTTGCTAAATCTTGCATCTCTTTATACTGTTTTGAATAGGCTTTATAGACATTTAAAACAGCAGCAGCAACTCCTATAAATACACCTACCCAAAGTGTCCAAGTAGCATCAGTCAAACTTTTGAGTAAAAGACCAATACCTACACCCATCAATACAGCTACAACCATAGATATACCTAAAGAGAGACTATCAGCAGCCTCTATAACAGGTTTTATTTTGGGCTTTCTCTCTTTTTCGGCCTCTTCTCTAGCTTCAATATTGAGTTTTTCTTGATTATCATCAGCCATTTGTAATTTCCTTAAATACTCTTGCACTTGCTTCTATAGTATCTTCAATCATCTTCTCAGTAGTTGCAGTTGAGATGAAACCAGTTTCATAGAGTGAACAAGCAAAGTAAAAGCCCTCTTCAAGCATTCCTGCATGGAATTTAGCAAAAAGCTCAGCATCTGAACTACAAGCATCAGCAAAGTTTTTGACAGGTGCTTCGTTAAAGAAGAAGCCAAACATACTGCCTCTTGTATCTATCTGCATTGTTATTCCACATGACGCAGCTTCTTTTTGCATTCCCTCAACCAATCTCACGGCACGTTCATTGAGTACGGCCATCACTCTTGCGTTCTGTTTTAGCTTACTCAGCGCTGCGTAACCAGCAGCCATTGCAACTGGATTTCCACTGAGTGTTCCTGCTTGATATACTGGTCCATCAGGTGAAAGCTGTGACATAATTTCTGCACGTGCACCAAAAGCACCCACAGGCATACCACCACCAATAACCTTACCAAGTGTCACGATATCAGGTTTCGTACCAGTTATTGATTCAGCACCATTTATAGTCCCTCTAAAGCCACTCATCACTTCATCAAAAATAAGAAGTGCTCCATTTTCAGTACACAGTTTTCTTAACTCATGCAAGAACTCTTTATCTGCTGGAACGAGACCCATGTTTCCTGCTATTGGTTCAATAATAACACAGGCGATATCTTTAGAATCTGCAAAACATTTTTTGACGCTCTCTATGTTGTTGTACTCAGCTAAAAGAGTATGTTTTGTAAAGTCAGCTGGAACACCAGGTGAACTTGGATTTCCAAAAGTAGCAGCACCTGAACCAGCTTCAACTAAAAGAGCATCACTATGACCATGATAACAGCCTGTAAACTTCACAATATCATCACGGTTAGTAAAACCACGTGCAAGACGAATTGCACTCATGACAGCCTCTGTACCACTACTTACAAAACGCACTTTATCGATAGAGTCAAAAAATGAAACAACAAGTTGTGCAAGTTCTGTTTCAGCCTCTGTTGGTGCACCAAAACTAAGTCCATGTTTTACTGCATCTATTACAGCCGCTTCAATAGCCTCATCCCTATGACCAAAGATAAGTGGTCCCCAGCTCTGAACATAATCCACATACTTGTTTCCATCTACATCTTTAAGATAAGCACCCTCACCCTCTGTGATAAATATAGGAGTTCCTCCAACACTTTTAAATGCTCTTACAGGAGAGTTAACCCCACCAGGAATTAAACTTTGTGCTTCATCAAACGCTTTTTTCGATGCTTCTCTGCTCATATAGTGACCTTAATAATTTTTTTGTAATTATAGCGAAGTAGTAAGTAAGAGTCCATAAATAACTACATAGCCAACAATATTTATAAACTCTTACTGAGTTAATCTTGATTTGATATAATCTCTTTAATTATAATTAAATGGAAAAAATTGAATAGATCATCTTTTGCACTTTTTGTAGCACTTCTTATACACTTAGTGCTACTCCTAATTTTTTGGATTTTAGGGACTATCGCGGCGGATTTAAAAGAGGCACCCAAAAAAGAAGAAAAAAAGTATAAGGTCTCACTCAAAGAGATGCCAAAAAAGTATAAAACGTCAGGAGATATAAAGAAAAAAACACCACCTACGCAAATAGCGCCACCTATGCCAAAAGGTTCTCAACTGAAAAAAATCGTCGAAAATCCTCTTAAATACGAATCGACAAAAGAAGCCAAAGAGCCAACTTTAAATAGACCAAAAACGCCCACTAAGCCCAAAGAGAAGCCTAAACCAAAAGTAGAGCCTTTACCGCCACAAAAGCCATATATTCCACTACTCTCCAAGAAAAAAGATGAGAATACCACTAAAGAGAGTAAACCTAAAAATAGTATGGCTTGGCTGTATGAAGATAGATCATCACAAGAAAAAGGTCAAAAGAGTAAAAAAATAGCAATGGGTGGCAATATCTCTCAAGATATAAAAGAGCTCTATGGAGATGAGTTTGGTAAACTAACGCCTGGACAGCAAAAGTATATCCTTGATAATCGAGAAATTATGCGAAGAATTACGCAAGAGGTATTAACGCGTGTTGCAAGAGTCAATTTAAAAGAGAACTTAAATGTTAACAGAACAAATGTCATAGAGTTTAAACTCCATCCAAATGGAGATATGACAGACTTTAAATTCTTAGAAAAAAGCGGTTATTATGTTCTTGATAATACTACTGAAGAGACAATAAGCTACGCTTACAGCAGATATCCAAGACCTAAAGAGATTATACTTATAAGATACAATGTATTTTATAATTTAGCAAGGCATTAAATAAGTTTTTACTCTCTTTTTCGTTTTTGCATCTGGTCAACTATCTTGACAACAACCAAATCTGAAGTAACATTTAGAGATGTTCTTGCCATATCTAAAATTCTGTCAACTGCTACTATGAGTGCTATATACTCAACAGGAAGCCCAATTTGGTTTAAAATCACAACCATCATAACAAGTGAGGCACTTGGAAGTGCAGCAACTCCAACGCTTAGAGCAACTACTGTAATTCCTAAAAGTATCTGCTCGCCAAAACTCAAATCAACTCCTGCTAAGTGAGAGATATAAAGCACAGCTATTGTTAGATAAGCGGCAGTTCCATCCATAGAGACTGTAGCTCCAAGAGGTAGTACAAAAGAAGCATTTTTTTCATCAACTCCGCCAACTTCTTCAACTATTCTCATAGATACAGGTAGAGTAGCTGCACTTGAAGCAGTTGAAAAAGCCATGATTGGTGCTTCACGTATAAGACTTAGATATTTAAATGGATTAGTACGACCCAGAATATACAATACAGCCGGTAGAGTCACAATAGCATGAATAAGTAAAACACCTACTACCATCAACATATATTTCCAGAGCCCTAAAACAACATCTACACCTTGCTCAGCTATAACATAGGAGATAAGACTAAATACACCAATAGGAGTTAATTTGATAATCCACTCTGCCATTTTCAACATTGCGTTTGAGATAGCTGTAAAAATATCAAGCATAGTGCGCTGTCTATGCGACTCCATATGCAGTGATGCGATACCAAAAAGAATAGCAAATACAATAATCTGCATCATAGCACCATCTGAGAGAGAGCCAAAAATATTTGTCGGTATAAAACTAAGTAGCATTGCAGATAGTGAAAATTCAGCTATCTCCGAAGCCTTTGCATATACTAAACCTTCAGCTGAAACAGCTTCACCAATTGGAAAAAGATTCATAACAAATATAGCAAGGACAACTGAAAGAGCTGTTGTAAGAAGATACAAGCCAATAGTTCTCAAACCTATAGTTTTTAGTTTATCTAAACTGCCCAATCCAAGAATAGCTACATAGATACTAGCAAATACCAAAGGAACAACAAGCATCTTTAAAAAACTTATAAACATCTGCCCTATAACTTGCTGTTTCAGTGCTAGTTCTGGCAAAAAACTTCCAAAAGCAACACCTAGAATAATTCCAAAAATCACTAAGGTATTTGTCGTGGAATATTTTTTGATTTTTTGTATCATTTATCTCTCCATTAAAATTAGTCTGATTTTACATTTTTATAATTGAACCCTCTGAATAAGCCAATTGATTCTTCTTTATTTTGATATTCTAGTATTTTAAAAATTAACTTTCAATATTGAAGGGAATTTTTGAGTATATTTTCTATATTTTGCTTAATATTTGCAGCATTAGTCTCTCTTTTTGTGCTTTTT
>Ga0209345_10001593_pt1 | contig 26728 bp, 28 predicted proteins | sample Cruoilmetagenom7_FD_187294 | JGI IMG/M metagenome (GOLD analysis project Ga0209345, IMG submission 187294) | Oil polluted marine microbial communities from Coal Oil Point, Santa Barbara, California, USA - Sample 7 (SPAdes) (version 2) | ecosystem: Environmental > Aquatic > Marine > Oil seeps ...
CGAGGTGAACCCGCGCGTACAGGTCGAACATACCGTCACCGAAGAGGTGACCGGCGTCGACATCGTCCAGGCCCAGATCAAGATCGCCGAGGGCAAGACCCTGACCGAGGCAACCCGCAAGGCAAGCCAGTATGACATCACCCTGAACGGCCACGCGCTTCAGACCCGGATCACCACAGAAGACCCGCAAAACAACTTTATCCCCGATTACGGCCGCATCTCCGCCTATCGCAGCGCGACCGGCATGGGCATCCGGCTTGATGGCGGCACCGCCTATTCGGGCGGGGTGATCACGCGGTTTTACGACAGCCTTCTGGTCAAGGTGACGGCGCATGCCCAAACCCCCGAGGCGGCGATTGCCCGGATGGACCGGGCCTTGCGCGAATTTCGCATTCGCGGGGTCAGCACCAATATCGCCTTTGTCGAGAACCTGCTCAAGCATCCGACGTTTCTGAGCAATGAATATTCGACCACGTTCATCGACAGCACGCCAGACCTGTTCACCTTCGAAAAGCGCCAGGATCGCGGCACCAAGGTGCTGACCTATATCGCGGATATCACGGTAAATGGGCATTCGGAGGTGGAGGGGCGCACGCGCCCGCCCGCCGACCTCAAGCTGCCGCGCGCCCCACGCCCGCAGACGGCGGATGTCGCCGACGGGACCAAGCAACTCCTCGACCGCGAGGGGCCGCAGGCCGTGGCCGATTGGATGGCGGCGCAAAAGCGGCTGCTGATCACCGACACCACGATGCGCGACAGTCATCAGTCTCTCTTGGCCACGCGGATGCGCTCGATCGACATGATCGGCATCGCGCCCAATTACGCCGATGACCTGCCGGGGCTTTTCTCGATGGAATGCTGGGGCGGCGCGACCTTCGACGTGGCCTACCGCTTTCTCGGCGAATGCCCCTGGCAACGGTTGCGCGACCTGCGCGCCGCCATGCCCAACCTGCTTACCCAGATGCTGCTGCGCGGCTCGAACGGGGTCGGTTACACCAACTATCCCGACAATGTGGTGGCGGCATTTGTCAAGCAGGTGGCCGAAAGCGGTGTCGATCTCTTCCGCGTCTTCGACCCCCTGAACTGGGCCGAAAACATGCGCGTCTCGATGGATGCGGTGCTCGACTCGGGCAAGATCCTTGAGGCGGCGATCTGCTATACCGGGGACATTCTCGATCCGGCCCGTTCGAAATACGATCTGAAATACTATCTCGACATGGCCAAGGAGCTAAAGGCGGCGGGCACGCATATCCTTTGTCTCAAGGACATGGGCGGCCTGATGAAACCGGCCACGGCAAGCGTGCTCTTCAAGGCGCTCAAGGAAGAGGTGGGTCTGCCGCTGCACTTTCACACGCATGACACCGCCGGCATTGCCGGGGCCACGATCCTTGCCGCCTCCGAGGCTGGGGTGGATGCGGTCGACTGCGCGATGGACGCGCTTTCGGGCAATACCTCGCAGGCGACTCTTGGCACGATTGTCGAGGCGCTGCGCCATACCGAGCGCGACACCGGGCTCGATATCACCGCCATCCGGAAGATCTCCAATTACTGGGAATCGGTGCGCGACCATTACGCCGCCTTCGAGAGTGGCATGCAGTCGCCGACCTCCGAAGTCTATCTGCACGAGATGCCCGGCGGGCAGTTCACCAACCTCAAGGCGCAGGCGCGCTCGATGGGGATGGAGGACCGCTGGCACGACATCGCGCGCACCTATGCCGATGTGAACCAGATGTTCGGCGATGTGATCAAGGTGACGCCGATCGCCAAGACCGTCGGCGATCTGGCGCTGATGATGGTAAGCCAGGGCCTGACCTGCAAGGATGTGCTCAACCCCGAAACCGAGGTCAGCTTTCCCGACAGCGTGGTGACACTGATGAAAGGCTATGTCGGCCAGGCCCCCGGCGGTTTTCCCGAGGCCATCGTCAAGAAGGTGCTCAAGGGCGAAGAGCCGATCACTGTGCGCCCCGGTACGCTGTTGCCGCCCGAGGATCTCGACGCGCGCCGCGCCGAGCTGGTGGAGCGCTTTGGCGAGAGCATGGACAATGAGGATCTGATGGGCAGCCTGATGTATCCACGCGTTTTTGCCGATTACATTGAGCGCCACGCGGTCCACGGCCCGGTGCGTACCCTGCCGACACGGACGTTCTTTTACGGCATGCAAGCGGGCGAGGAAATCAGCGTCGAGATCGACCCCGGCAAGATTCTTGAAATCCGGCTTCAGGCGGTGAGCGAGACCCAGCCCGACGGCCAGGTCAAGGTGTTCTTTGAACTCAACGGTCAGCCGCGCGTGATCCGGGTGCCAGACCGTCTTGCCAAGGCCCAGACCGCTGCGCGCCCCAAAGCCGAGCTTGGCAATGCCAATCACGTCGGCGCGCCAATGCCCGGCGTGGTGGCCAGCGTGGCGGCCGTGGCCGGCAAAGCGGTCAAGGCGGGGGATTTGCTGCTGACCATCGAGGCGATGAAAATGGAAACCGGCATTCACGCCGAGCGCGACGCGACCATCAAGGCCGTGCATGTCACCCCCGGTGACCAGATCGACACCAAGGATCTGTTGATCGAGTTCGAATAGCGGCTCATCCGCCCTGACAGGCGGCCTCGCGACATCGCGGGGACGTGTCTAAATTGAGCCTTTTCAAGACGCGCGAATCCGGGGATGGTTCGCGCGTCTTTGCTTTGGTCCGGGGGCGCGCGCGACATGCATAAAGTTCTGGTTTTCACCGACATCCATATCCTGCCCGAAGGCGAGACGGTTATCGGGCTTGACCCGTTGGCGCGCTTTGCCCAGGGGCTTGCCCATGCGCTCGAACACCACCCCGATGCCGCGCGCATCGTGCTCTGTGGCGATCTTGCGCATAATGCCGCCCCGGCCGAATATGCCCGCCTGAAACAAGCGCTTGCGGGCTGTCCTTTGCCGGTGGACCTTATGCTTGGCAACCACGACCGACGCGCGCCATTCCTTGCGGAATTCACGCAAACGCCGGTCACCGATGCCGGTTTTGTTCAACACTATCAGGATATTGGCAACTATCGCCTGATCTTTCTCGACACCCTGAACGAGGCGGCCGATGACACCCATTCGGGGCATCTTTGTGCGCAGCGCCTCGACTGGCTCGATCAGGCCCTCGCCACTGCGGGCGCGCGCCGGGTGGTGGTCTTCACCCATCACCCGCCGATCATCACCGGATTTTCCGGCATGGACTGGATCGGGCTGCACAACCGCGCCGAACTGATCGGGCGGCTGGTGGCGCATGGCGGTGTGGTACAGATCATCAGCGGCCATATCCACCGCACCATCCAGGGCGCGGCGGGCGGCATCCCGGTCAGCATCTTCAAAAGCCCCTGCCACCAGATGCCGATGGCGCTTGGGTTTCAGGACCCGAGCCTGTCAATCGACGAGCCGGGCGCCTATGGGATCGTGCTTATGCATGATGACGGGGTGATCGTGCATACCGAGGATTTCACCCTGCCACCTGTCAAGGCCGCGATCTACGGCTGATCGCGCAGCAGGCTTCCCCCGGCCAGAAAAATCGGCAATGATGGGGCATGTACTGAGGGGGGCCGCGCCGGATCACGGGCTCGGCGACCAAGGGAGGAACCACTTATGTGCCGAATTTTTGCCGGGCAAGACCCGGATCGCTATGCGCTTGAGACCCGCCGAATGCGGCTCAACGGGCAAAGCACCAGTATCCGCTTGGAAAATTCTTTCTGGGGTATTCTGGATGAAATCGCCACCAGCGAAGGCCTGTCGACCCCGGCCTTTGTGTCTAGGCTGCACTCCGAAGTGCTTGAATTGCGCGGCGAGCCCAAGAATTTCACGTCGTTACTGCGCTGTACTTGCCTTGTTCACCGCGAAACAGCGCTTGACGCCGACAGCCGCCAGATTGCCGCGGAATAGCTAAAAACGGGCATGTAGTAGCGGTTTACTACCTGCCCGCCCCAACCATTGGTAACCTTTCCGGACCAACACACCTGATCCGGAGGGGAAAATGGCCAAAGCCATTCACAGCATGATCCGCGTTCTCGACGAGGAGCGCTCGGTCGAGTTTTACCGCAAGGCCTTTGGGCTTGAGGTGGCGGACCGGCTTGATTTCGAGAAATTTACCCTTGTCTATATGTCCAATTCCGAAACCGCCTTCGAGGTCGAACTGACCGTCAACAAGGGCCGCACAGAGCCCTATGACCTTGGCGATGGCTATGGCCACCTTGCGGTTCTGGTCGAGGATCTTGCGAGCGAGCATGCCCGCTTTATCGCCGAGGGGTTAGAGCCCAGAAAAATCGTGGAGTTCGCCCCCGACGGCAAGCTTGTCGGCACCTTCTTTTTCGTCGCCGACCCGGATGGCTATGAAATCGAAGTGCTCCAGCGGGGGGGGCGTTTCAAATAATTTGCGGGCGCTTATGCGCCCGTTTTTTTGACCAATTGGGAGGAGAACCAATGACTGACGTGAAAACCCGCAAGGGGCTGACGCGGCGCGAGCTATTGTCGCGCGCCGTGGCCGCAGGGGCCACATTCGTTGTCGGCGCGGGCTATGTCGCCAGCACCGATGCGGCATGGGCACTTGAAACAACTGCGATCAAACCCGAGACCATGGCGACGCTGATCCAGATGGCGCGCGATATCTATCCGCATGATCATGTGGCGGACGAATATTACGCCATTGCCGTCAAGGGCTATGACAGCGCCGAGGCCGCCCCGGCGGTTGAGGTGGGCATCGCCGCGCTGAATGCGGCGGCGATGGGCAAGGGGTATGCCGATTACCTGTCGATCGGCTGGGAACGCGACCGTGTCGATATCCTGCGCAGCCTTGAGGACAGCGCCTTTTTCCAACAGGTGCGCGGCGGTCTGGTGACCGGGCTTTACAACCAAAAGGCGGTCTGGCCGCTGTTTGGCTATGAGGGCGAATCCTTTTCCAAGGGCGGTTACATCGACCGCGGTTTTGACGACATCAACTGGCTCTGAGCCATAGCCAACCGAGGAGGATTACCTATGGCTGCACCTTTTGATCTGAATGATGACAGCGTTATCGTTGTCATCGGCACCGGCGCCGGCGGCGGCGTTTTGTCGAACGAACTGGCGCAACGCGGCGTGAGCGTTGTGGCACTTGAAGCGGGCGGACGTTACCTGCCCGAGGATTATGTGAATGATGAGTGGGAGAGCTTTGGTCAGCTGGCCTGGCTTGACGCGCGCACCACATCGGGTGACTGGCGCGTGGCAAAGGATTTTTCCGGGCTACCGGCCTGGATCGTCAAGGCCGTCGGCGGCACAACGACCCATTGGGCGGGGGCAAGCCTGCGCTTTCAGGACCACGAGTGGAAGGCCAAGACGAACTATGGCCCGGTACAGGGCGCGAACCTGCTGGATTGGCCGATTGACGGGGCGGAAATGGCGCCCTGGTACGATCTGGCCGAGAAAAAGCTTGGCGTGACGCGCACCAACGGCATTCCCGGCCTGCCCGGCTGCAACAACTACAAGGTGTTCGAGGCCGGCGCCAAGGCGCTTGGCTATGAAGAGGTCCACACCGGACGCATGGCGATCAACAGCGAAGAAAATGACGGTCGCAGCGCCTGTCAGCAGACCGGATTTTGCTTTCAGGGCTGTAAATGGGGCGCCAAATGGTCCGCCGCCTATACCGACATCCCGCGCGGCGAGGCGACCGGCAATCTTGAGGTGCGGGCCAAGGCGCATGTGCAGCGGATCGAGCACGGCGCAGATGGCCGCGTCAACGCGGTGATCTATGTCGATGAAAACGGTGTCGAGCACAAACAGATGGCGCGCGCCGTCTGTGTGGCCGGCAATTCGTTCGAGAGCCCGCGCCTGTTGCTCAACTCGGCCACGTCGATGTATCCCGACGGGCTTGCCAATAGCTCGGGCCAGGTGGGGCGCAACTATATGCGGCACTTGACCGGCTCGGTCTACGGCGTCTTTGACAAGCCGGTGAAGATGTGGCGCGGCACCACCATGGCCGGCATCATGCAGGACGAGGCCCGCCTTGATCCATCGCGCGGCTTTGTTGGCGGCTACGAGCTTGAAACCCTGTCGCTTGGCCTGCCCTTCATGGCGGCCTTCCTTGATCCGGGCGGTTGGGGGCGTGAATTCACCACCGCGCTTGATTCCTACGAAAACATGGCCGGGATGTGGATTGTTGGCGAAGACATGCCGCAGGAAACCAACCGCGTGACCCTCAACCATGACGTCAAGGATCAGTTCGGCATGCCGGTGGCGAATGTGCATTACTCCGATCACCCCAACGACCGGGCGATGCGCGATCACGCCTATAAACAGGGCATGGCGATCTATGATGCCGTCGGCGCCACGCGGAGCTTTCCAACGCCGCCCTATCCGTCGACGCATAACCTTGGCACCAACCGGATGTCCGAGAACCCGCGCGACGGTGTGGTCAACCGCAATGGCCGGACCCATGATATCGAGAACCTGTTCATCTCGGACGGCTCGCAATTCACCACCGGGGCGGCGGAAAACCCGACCCTGACCATCGTGGCGCTTGCCATCCGGCAGGCCGAGCACATTGCCGGTGAACTCTCACGCGGCGCCCTGTAACACAGGGTCCGCTCTCCCGGCGTCTCCACTCTCCCCAGGGCGCCGGGGGACTTTTGAATTCAGCGATCGGGTGAGGCGTCGCGCAGTGCCCGACCGCCGGGTGGGCGCCGCAACGCCTGTGGATCGCAGTTTATGTCGGCAACAAAGTCTGTGTTATCATAAGCTTGAAACGTCACAAAAGCGCCCGCCCGAGGGGGGCGGTCGGGCGCTGCGCGGCGGTGCGTGCCGCGCCTCTATTCCGCGCGATGGTGCGATACCTCGACTACCCGCTTCGGACCAACCCCGCCCTGCCCCCTAGCCCTTGGGCAGATAGGGGATACCACCGGCCGCGTCGGTGTCGTCGACCACCCAGAAATGCCCCTCGCTTCCGGCCTGACGGGCCTTGGCAAGCGGGGCATAGTCGGGGTCATTGGCAAAGGCCTTTGCCGCATCAACACTTGGGAATTCCACCAACGCAATCAGAGACGTGTCGGGCGCGTCGCCCTCAAGCGTGGTGATATTGGCGCTGCGTGACAGGTATTTTCCGCCATGGCGCTCCGCGATCTCATGGGTCTTGGCCGCATATTCCGGCACCCAGGCATCATCGGTGACCTTGACCTGTGCAATAAGATAGGCTGGCATATAATTTCTCCTTCCGTTGCTGACGTCGCCAATGGACGCACCACTGGGCGCGCCGCTCTTGCGCGACGAGCCTAGCATAGCAGGTGGAGAGGCGCGCACACGTTCGTGTCAGACGCCGTCCGACTTAGGTCGCAGAGTCGGCCATTTGGGTTTTGCGAAAAAAATCGGCCTCGCGGGTGATTTACCTCTTGCGGATCAGCGCCATAATTTATAAATCACGCCTCACCCAAGGACGCGGGCGTAGCTCAGGGGTAGAGCGCAACCTTGCCAAGGTTGATGTCGAGAGTTCGAATCTCTTCGCCCGCTCCAATTTTCCCATAAAATTGGACAAACCGGACCCGAGTACGGGTCTGCCGCCGATCTATCCGGTGTCTACTTCGCCGCCGGTCGGCCCATATCCTCAATCACCGACATATCGGCCACTGTCGCCGCTTGGGCCTTGGCGCGCGGCCCTGCACGGATTATACACCGCCCAGCAACCAGCGGAGGCCCCATGCGCAGCGCCCAGATCACCCGGAAAACCGCCGAGACCAATATCAGTGTCAATATCGCTCTTGATGGCACCGGATCTTACGACAATCAGACCGGCGTTGGCTTTTTCGATCACATGCTGGATCAACTGGCGCGCCACTCGCTGATTGATATGAAAATCCTCTGTGAGGGGGATCTTCATATCGACGATCATCACACGGTCGAGGATGTCGGCATTGCCCTTGGACAGGCCCTGAGCCATGCGCTTAGCGACAAGACGGGCATCCGGCGCTACGGGTCTTGCCTGTTGCCGATGGATGACGCGCTTGTGCGAGCCGCGCTTGATCTGTCGGGGCGGCCCTACCTTGTGTGGAACATGGACCTGCCGACGCCCAAGATCGGCACATTCGACACCGAATTGGTGCGCGAATTCTTTCAGGCGCTCAGCACCCATGGCGGCATCACCCTGCATGTCGATGCGCTGCACGGGATCAACAGCCACCATATGGCCGAGGCCGCGTTCAAAGCGGTGGCACGCGCGCTGCGCGCGGCGGTGGAGCCCGATCCGCGTACCGAAAACGCCATTCCCTCGACCAAAGGCGCGCTCTGAGCCATGACAACGGTCATCGTCGATTACGAATCCGGCAACCTGCATTCCGCCGAAAAGGCGTTTCAGCGGATGGCGTCCGAGACCGGCACCGGCACGGTTCTTGTCACCTCGGACCCAGAGGTGATCCGCAAAGCCTCGCGCGTGGTGTTGCCCGGTGACGGGGCGTTTCCGGCCTGTCGCCAGGAGTTGTTTGACCATCGCGGCGTGTTCGAGGCGATTGAAGAGGCGGTGATCACCAGGGGACGCCCCTTCATGGGCATCTGCATCGGCATGCAGATGATGGCGACGCGCGGCCTTGAATATCACGAAACCCCCGGCTTTGACTGGATCGGCGGCACGGTCGAGCCTATCGCGCCAACCGATGACAGCCTGAAAGTGCCGCACATGGGCTGGAACGATCTGGTGATCGACCATGCACACCCGATTTTTGACGGCATTGAGACAGGCAATCACGCCTATTTCGTGCATTCCTATCATTTCCGCGTGGCCGATCCGGCGCATCTTTTGGCGCATGTCGAGTATGGCGGCGCGATCACTGCGGTGGTCGGGCGCGACAACATGGTCGGCACCCAGTTCCACCCCGAGAAAAGCCAGGATACCGGGCTTCGGATGATCGCGAATTTCCTGCGCTGGACGCCGTAAATGCCCCTGTCCACGGCCCGCCTGCAAGCGATCCTGACCGAGATCACAGATATCGCCCGCGCCAGCGAGAGCCGGGGGAAAGTCGCCGATTACATCCCCGAACTGGCCTGTATCGACCCCGCCCAGTTTGCCATCGCCCTTGCCCGCCCCGGCAAGCCGACGCTTGTAGCGGGCGACGCCGCGGTGTCGTTTTCGATTCAATCGGTGTCAAAGGTGTTCATGCTGGCGCTTGCGCTAGGCAAGCTTGGTGATCGCCTCTGGTCTCGCGTTGGCCGCGAACCATCCGGGCAAGCCTTTGATTCGCTGTTCCTTCTGGAGCCCGAAAGGGGCCGCCCCCGGAACCCCTTTATCAACGCCGGCGCGATTGTGACCACCGACGCGGTGCTCGAAGGGTCGAGCCCGCGTGAGGCGCTCGGCTCGCTCCTGCGCTTTATCCGGGCGGCGGCGAATGATGATGACATCCACATGAACGAGCGCGTGGCGCAATCCGAAATTGCCACCGGCCACCGCAATTTCGCCCTGGCGCATTACCTGTTGTCGCATGGCAATCTTGCCAATACGCCGGATCTGACGCTTGGCACGTATTTCCACCAATGCGCGGTTGAAATGACCTCTGCGCAACTGGCCAATGCGGGGCTTTTTCTGGTCGGTGGAAAGGATGCGCCGCGCCTTGTCTCGGCGCAGCGAATCCGGCGGATCAACGCATTGATGATGACCTGCGGCCATTATGACGGATCGGGCGATTATGCCTATCGCGTCGGTCTTCCGGGCAAAAGCGGCGTCGGCGGTGGCATTCTAAGCATCGTGCCGGGGGTTGCCTCGGTCGCGGTCTGGTCGCCGGGGCTAAACCACTATGGCAATTCCAAACTTGGCACCGAAGCGATGGAACGCTTTGCCAAAATGACCGGCTGGTCGGTGTTCGGGCCGACCCGTGCCGCAAGGTAAAAGAGCGGATGAGCCTCTCACCCGCCCAAGAGGTTATTTAACCTTTTTCCAGGTCCCGCCGTCACGGCAAATGCCGAACACACAGCCACTGACCTTGAGCGTATCGCCGCTGAGTTTCAGCTTGGAATTATAGGTCTTGTCGCGGTCCGGGGAATAGACCTTGCCCTTATAGGCGCCGCCGCCCGTGTTCTTGGTCTCGGAAATGATGTTGCGGCCGATGTTCTTGCTCGCCATTTCCTTGCCCGACGAATCGTAGGATTTCACCAGCGTGCCGCACAGGGCACCGCCGCAGGGGGCGACCTCAATCAGCCCCGAGTGGCCATTATCATCGGCTGCGGTGCGCCATGTCCCCTCAAGCGGATCGGCGGCGGCGGCCATACCGACGCTGACCATAAGCGCGGCGATGGTGAGTACGAGTTTCTTCATCTTTCAAATCCTCCCTGATTTCTCCCTCGGGGCGTTGCCCCGCTATGATTACAATTGCCATCCCCCCTGCCCCTGTCCACATTGCATTTCGGGTTTGGCCTGTGCAAAAGGCCGTGACGTTACGACAGAAAGCCAAAATCATGATTCTTTATCCCGCCATCGACCTCAAAGACGGCAAGGCCGTGCGCCTTGTGAAGGGGGAAATGGACCGCGCCACCGTGTTCAATGATGATCCCGCCGCGCAGGCGATGGAATTTGTGACTGCGGGGTGCGAATGGCTTCACCTCGTCGATCTGAACGGCGCCTTCGCCGGCGAGCCGGTCAATGCCGCCCCGGTCGAGGCGATCCTCGCGCGCTGTCGCGTGCCCGCCCAACTTGGCGGTGGCATCCGCGACATGGCCACGATTGAACGCTGGCTGTCCAAGGGGCTCGCCCGGGTGATCCTTGGCACGGTGGCGGTGGAAAACCCAAGCCTAGTGCGCGAGGCCGCGCGCGCCTTTCCCGGTCAGGTCGCCGTTGGCATTGATGCGCGCAACGGGCGCGTCGCCACCAAGGGCTGGGCCACCGAAACCGATGTGATGGTGACCGATCTGGCAAAATCGTTTGAGGACGCCGGTGTGGCCGCGATCATCTATACCGACATCAATCGCGACGGCGCGATGCAGGGCCCCAATGTCGCGGCGACCGCCGCGCTTGCCAATGCGGTCTCGATCCCGGTCATCGCGAGCGGCGGCGTCAGTTCGCTTGCCGATCTCAAGGCGCTCAAAACCTGTGGCGCGCCGCTCAACGGGGCCATTTCGGGGCGCGCGCTTTACGACGGTGCGCTTGATCTCAAAGAGGCGCTCGCCGCCCTGCGCTAGCGTTACTGCGCCCCCGGCGATGCCGGGGGCTATGGGGCTTATTCGCCCGCCGCCTTGCCGGTCAGCTTGCCCAAGGCGCCGGTCATCGTTTTGACATAACCCGCATCCTCGGAAATGCCGCCCAGGTCCCCAAGCATCTCTTTGGGGTCTTCATAGGCAAGCCAAGTCTGCCCCGCGCCATCCTGATAAACCAGAACCTTGAGCGGCAGGAACAGCCCCGCAAGCGGATCATCCTGCATCGCGGGCGTGCCAAGCTTGGGGTTGCCAAAAAGAAGCACCTGCGCCGGGGCAAGTTCCATATCGACCTTGGCAGCGCCGGCCGCATGGTCTACGCGGGCAAAAACCGTCGCCCCGGCCCCGTTCACGGCGGCCTCAAGGCGGTCCATGGTCGTCGCCACATCGCCCGACGAGCGGACCTTGACGATATCGTCATTGCTGGCCAGTGCCGGCAAACCCGCAACACAGACCGCAACAGCGGCAATAAAGCGCTTCATAGTATTCTCCTTTGATTCCAAAACTTATCGGTCTTACCCTCTGGCATATAACCACATTTGCCCATAAACATCGGCGTGAAAACACTGTAACAGCGACAATATGCTCAAAACCCGTATCATACCCTGCCTCGACGTGGCCGACGGCCGTGTGGTCAAAGGCGTGAACTTTGTCGATCTGGTCGATGCCGGCGATCCGGTCGATGCCGCGCGCGCCTATGATGCGGCGGGCGCCGATGAGCTTTGCTTTCTCGATATTCACGCGACCCATGAAAACCGAGGCACGATGTTTGACGTTGTGCGCCGCACCGCCGAGCAATGCTATATCCCGCTGACCGTTGGCGGCGGCGTGCGCAGCGCAAAGGATGTGCGCGCGCTTCTGCTCGCCGGGGCCGACAAGGTCAGCTTCAATTCCGCCGCCGTGGCCGACCCGGACGTGGTCGCGCGCGCCGCCGATCAATTCGGCAGCCAATGCATCGTCGTGGCCATCGACGCCAAGACCGTCGCCCCCGGAAAATGGGAAATTTTCACCCATGGCGGGCGCAAACCCACCGGCATTGACGCGGTCGAGTTCGCCCGGCTTGTGGCCGCCAGGGGCGCCGGAGAAATCCTGCTCACCTCGATGGATCGCGACGGCACCAAGCAAGGCTTCAACCTCGCCCTGACCCGCGCGATTTCGGATGCGGTCGATATCCCGGTGATCGCCTCGGGCGGCGTCGGTACGCTGGATCACCTTGTCGAAGGCGTGACAATCGGCGGCGCAAGTGCTGTGCTGGCGGCCTCGATCTTTCACTTCGGCACCTTCACCATTGCGCAGGCCAAGGCGCATATGGCCGCCGCAGGTATCCCGATCAGGATCGGCGCATGACCCTCGACGAGCTTGCCAAAACCATCGCCGCGCGTGCCGCTGCGGATCCAGACACAAGCTGGACCGCGCGCCTTCTGGCCAAGGGTCCGGAAAAATGCGCCGAGAAATTCGGCGAAGAGGCGGTCGAGGCGATCATCGAGGCCGTCAAGGGCGACAGGGCCGCCCTCACATCCGAGGCCGCCGATGTTCTGTTTCACCTGCTGGTGATGCTGCAATCGCGCGATGTTGCCCTCGATGATGTCATGGCCGAACTTGCACGCCGCCAGGGCACCTCGGGCCTCGCCGAAAAAGCCTCTCGACCCAAGGAATAACCATGATCCGCCATATCGTTTTCTTCAGCGCCGCCAATCCTGATCAGGTGGACGACATCAGGAACGGCCTGATGATGCTGGCCGAAATACCGCATTCCCGCCACTTCGAAGTGGGCCGCAACCTGCAAAGCGATCCGATCGCGGGCGATCGCGTCGATCTGGTGGTCTATGCCGAATTTGACGACGACGCCGCACTGGCTGCCTACAAGGCGCATCCAATCTATAGCGCCTGCATCGCCCGCGTCCGCCCCATGCGAGAGTTGCGCATCGCGGCCGATTTCAAGGCAAGCTGATCAAACCCGCATTCTTCTTGGCAAAAATACTCAGGCCGTGTCGCTTCCTTGGGCGATAGGCCCTTTTCCAGCCCAAGCGGCATTGCCGGATCACGGGCTGTCAAAGCTCCTAAATCCCATGTCCATTCAAGGTGTTAGCGGATACTTCAATATATGACCGGAAGATGGTGGGCGACCCTGGAATCGAACCAGGCGTGCGTCTCCGCGAGGGAGTTACAGTCCCCTGCCACACCTTGCGGCCTGTCGCCCACTTGTCCGGCAGAAAACTGCCTGACGTGGGGGGCTGATTACAAGCGCCGCAATGGCCCGTCAACCGGAAAATGCCTTGCAAGCGGCTGCGGGGCGTCGCATTGTCGCCGCCCTGAGAAAAGAGGCAGCAGACCCATGAAAAAACCCCGCTGGGTGATCGACAAGGAACAGGCCAAGCGCGCCGCTGCGGCAGAGACGGTGTGGCTTTTCGGGCTGCATGCGGTGCGCGACGCGCTTGAGAATTCGGCACGCGAAAAGCTCCGGCTGATCGTGACGCGCAACGCCGCCGACAAACTGGCGCAAGCGATTGCCGCCTCTGGTGTCGAGCCCGAAATCGTCGATCCACGCAAGTTCACCGCGCCGCTTGACCCGCAATCGGTGCATCAGGGTGCGGCACTTGAGGTCAAGCCGCTGGCCTGGGGCAGTCTGCAAGAGGTCTGTCTTGGCGACGGGGTAAGCGCACCGCGCGTGGTGCTTCTGGACCGGGTGACCGATCCGCATAACGTCGGCGCGATCCTGCGCTCTGCCGAGGTGTTCGGCGCGCGCGCGGTGATTGCGCCGCGCCATCACGCCGCGCCCGAGACCGGCGCATTGGCCAAGACCGCCAGCGGCGCGCTTGAGCGCCAGCCCTATCTGCGGGTGCGCAATCTTGCCGATGCGATCACCGAGCTTCAGGGGATGGGCTATATCGTACTCGGGCTGGCGGGCGAGGCCGAGACCACCATCGAGGCCGCCGTGGAGGGGCGGCGCGACCGCCCCGTCGCGCTTGTGCTTGGCGCCGAGGGGCCCGGGCTTCGCCAAAAGACCCGTGAAAGCGTTGACGCGCTTGTGCGGATTGATTTTGCCAGCGATTTCGGCTCGCTCAATGTGTCAAACGCGGCGGCGGTGGCGCTTTATGCCGCGCGTGCCTGAGGCATGGCGGCGGCATCCTCAAAGGCATAGATAAATCGGCCTTTGATCATCCAGCTGATGCCAAAGCTGATCAGCCCGAGACTTTCGCAGATGAATGTCAGGCGCAGACTGTCCCAGAGGGCGGCAATGGTTTCTGCCATCGCGGTGGGCAGGACAAGCCCCAAAAGCGCGCCTTTGATCGCCAGCACGCCGACAACCGCAAAAATCACCCGGCCAAGCGCGCGATACCACAGGTTCCGGCGGTCCTTGCGATTGCCGGGTGCGCGCGCAGCAGGCGAATTCACGCGGGTGAAAACGAAATATGAGAAATAACCAAGGATGGCGAACATCACCCCTGCGGCGCCAAAATGCAGCGCCTTGAGCAGCATCGGCACGTTCCCGGGGCTGGCGAAGGCCGGAAAGCTGGCCCAGAAATCATAGGAAATCGTGCCGGTCACGGTGCCGCCGGGCGGGTGAAACCCCTCAGACCCCTGTGCCCCGGTCAGGAACACCCGCGCCACCTCGGCGCCGTCATAGGCACAGCCCGAGCCGGTGGTGGGCGAAAACGCCACCAGAACCCCGGCCAGGCCGGCAAGTTTCAGCAGCACGATATCAAGCTTGCCATAGCCAAGACAGCCCACCCGGTTGGTGGTGCGAAAGCCGTAAAAGAACATCAAGAGCAAGCCGATGAAACTAAGCGCGCCGACAAGGATGTCACCCCCCAGCCGACTATAATAATAGTGGCTGATCGAGGCGTTGAAACAGGTGTTGGTCAGGATCGTCACGAGCACCAGAGACACCGGAAGCAGCAGCGCGACATAGCCCACGCCGAGGTTCAACCTGCGCAAATCCACGTCAAACGGCAGATCGCGAAGGCCGGGTTGCGGGCTTGGCGGTGGCGGGTTGTCCGGCATGTCGGTCATTGGCTGAAATCCTTGTGCTTTGAATGGCACAGTCATAGCACGCCTCGCGCGCGGGCGCGAAAGTTTTGCCTGCCTGGGGTTGGAAATCATCCGCGCCTGCCCGATATCAAAGCCATGACACCAAAAATTGCCACATGCAGCTATTGCGGCACCCGTGCGGCGCTTGTCCTTGATCGGGGGCGGCATGAGCTGATCTGTTCCAGTTGCGGTGCGCCGTTGCACGATATGAAGGCCCTGCACAAGCCGGTCACGCGATCCGGGGCGCCCGGTGGGCACACACGCCCGATGCCCCTGCCACGCCAGGACTATGGCCCGCGGCCTGGCTCTGAGCGACCTGCGCGAAAAGCCCGCAAGCCGCGCAAGACCTTCGGGCGGCGGATGCTCGAGGACATCTGGGATGTGGTCGAGGATATCTTTGACTGATCCGATGCGCGTTTGGGCGCGATAATGGTTAACGCGGCGTTCACAGGTATATTACAAACCCTTTTTATTGTCGGATTCATACCTAGATAACGTAACAGAGGCGTTGATCTGGAACCTTGACGCCTCTCTTCACTGTCCCTCGTTCCGCGACTGGCGCCCAGGCATTGGCTTGGGCGCTTTTTTCTGGCGCGCTTTCATGTTTGACTATGCCCCATGAGCGAGACCTATAGTGATTCCCATCTGCGCGAGATCCTGACCCGCACGCGGCGTGTGGCGGTGGTCGGTGTGTCGATGAACCCGGTGCGCCCAAGCTATTACGTGGCGCGCTATCTGACCCTCAAGAAGTACCAGGTGGTGCCGGTCAATCCGGGCCATGCGGGCAAGGTTCTGTTCGGTCAGACCGTTGTGGCGCAGCTGTCCGATATTGAGGGCGATGTGGACATGGTGGATATTTTTCGCCGCTCTGAACATGTGCCGCCGATCGTGGATGAGGCGCTTGCGGCCTTTGAGGGGCTCAAGACGATCTGGATGCAGATTGGTGTCGAGCATGCCGAGGCGGCCAAAGTGGCGCGGGCGCGCGGGGTGGATGTGATCATGAACCGCTGTCCCAAGATCGAGTATCAGCGGCTTTTCGGTGAATTGCGCATGGGTGGCTTCAATACCGGCGTGATTTCGTCAAAGCTCTGAGAGGGGCGGTTACACTCTGGTGTCGTGGTGATCTTGCGACATCAACCGGCTGATGTCGGCACCGGGCATGGCCTCGTCTGCATAGATAAAGGTGCCCGATGTGCTGACCTCCTCGGCGGCGCGCATCAGGGCGCCAAGGGCGGCGCGCGCGAAAGAGCCGCCGACACTGACGCGCCGCACTCCGGCCTTTGACAACTCATCTACGCTATAGGCCTTGCCCGCTAGCCCCATGACCACATTCACCGGCTTGTCGACCTCGCGACACAGGGTTCTGATTGCTTCGATATCAGGCAGTCCGGGCGCGTAGAGCACATCTGCACCGGCCTCGGAAAACGCCTGAAGGCGCTTGATCGTATCGTCAAGGTCGGGCCGCCCCCAGAGAAAGTTTTCGGCCCGCGCCGTCAAGAGAAACGAACGGCCCCGCGCCGCCTCTGCTGTGGCGCGGATACGCTCGACCGCCTGCGACATCTCGTAAATCGGGGCATCTGGATTGCCGGTCGCATCCTCGATCGAGCCCCCGACAAGGCCCACGTCACAGGCCATGATGACCGTCTCGGCGCAGGTTGCGGGGTCGGGTCCAAAGCCATCCTCAAGATCGCCAGACACCGGCAGCGCCGTCGCGCCCACGATCCGGGCGGCATTTTCAAGGATCTCGTCGCGATCAAGCCCGGCAAAGGAATCCCGCTTGCCAACCGAAAAGGCATAGCCCGCACTTGTCGTCGCGAGGGCCTCGAATCCAAGGCTGCTCAAGAGCCGCGCCGAGCCTGCATCCCAGGGGTTTGGCATGACAAAGGCCTTGTCGCGCAAATGCAGCGCCTTGAAGCGCTCGAACTTGTCCTTTCGGTCCATCATCTCCCCCTTTCGGTTATGGTTCGCCGACCCCACCACGAAAACGGAACAAAATGGAAACACATTTACGCCATCACAAAGCAACCCCGCCCACGTCGCTGCTGTGACAACGCTCACTCAATAGGGGATCGCCATTTTGATCAGCGCGGCAAAGAACGGCTGGCCGTCCTTGCCCGCGTTCAATCCCGCAAACAATGCCCAAGTGGCGGCGGCAAGCGCGCCGGGCATCAAAAGGCTGAGGATGCTGCCCGTAAGGTTGAACCAGCGGTTGAAATAGACCGGATCCTGAAACGGAGTCAAAACGCTGATCACGCCGATAAATTCAAGCGTGCCAGCGGCGCACCACCAGGCATAGCGCTGCATCTGGCGCTGTAGCGCGCCTTCGGTCTTGAGGATAAGCCAGGTCGCGCCAAGCAGGGCATAGCCGATCACCACCGCAACCCCGGTGAGGATGGAAAACAGGCTGAGCCAATCCCACCAGCCGCCCGCATAGGCGCGATCCGCCACCTCGATGCCCTGCACAAGCGCGCCAAGCGCGATGCCCTGCATGAAGGCCGCGACAAGCGATCCGCCGAAAAATGCCGCATCCCAGACCGGCTTCCAGCGCTTGGTACGCCAGCGGTATTCAAAGGCCACACCGCGAAAGATCAGCGCCAGAAGCATCAGCGTGATCGGCATGTAAAGTGCCGGCATCACCACCGCATAGGCCAGGGGAAACACCGCAAAAAGGCCACCGCCGCCCAGCACCAGCCAAGTTTCGTTGCCGTCCCAGATCGGCGCGATGGAATTCATCATCACCGCTTTGTCGCGCTCGCCACTGGCCAAGGGAAATAAAATGCCGACCCCAAGGTCAAACCCGTCAAGGATCACGTAGGTCAGCACCGCAAAGGCGATAATCCCGGCCCAGATGAAAGAAAGATCAAACATTGAAGTGCTCCTTATTCACCGGGGATGGCTTTGGCGGGTGGTTTGCCGGCGCGCGCGATGCGGTTCGGCGCGTCCTTGAGGCCAAGATGCCTGGTCGCCGGGGGCATGTTCATCATCCGCAACAGGTAAAACGTGCCCGCCCCGAAGGTGAAGAAATAAACCAGCATAAAGGCCGCCAGCGAGGCCGCCACCGCCGGGGCCGCAACCGGCGCAAGGCTGTCGGAGGTGCGCATCAGGCCATAGACGGTAAAGGGCTGGCGCCCGACCTCGGTTGTGACCCAGCCGGCCAGCACCGCGACAAAGCCCATCGGCCCCATGACAATCGCCGCGCGGTGAAGCCATCGATCCGCCAACATGCGCCCGCGCCAGCGACACCAGAGCGCCCAGCCCCCAAGGCCCAGCATGGCAAAGCCAAGGGCGATCATGACGCGAAAGCTATAGAACACGATTGTCACCGGCGGCTCGTCCGCGTCCGGGATCGTATCAAACCCGGCCAGCGGCGCATCGAGGTCATGCTTGAGGATCAGGCTGGAGAGTTTGGGGATCTGCACCGCATAGTCGATCCGCTTTTCGTCCGCATTGGGAATGCCAAACAGAATAAGCGGCGCGCCGTCGGGGTGGCTGTCGTAATGGCCTTCCATCGCCATCACCTTGGCCGGTTGATGCTCCAGCGTGTTCAGCCCGTGAAAATCGCCCGCAACGATTTGCAGCGGCGCAACCACGATCAGCATCCACATCGCCATGGAAAGCATCCGCCCCGCGACCGCATCGGCCCTGTCGCGCAGCAAATGCAATGCGCCGACACCGCCCACCACAAGCGCCGTGGCCAGATAGGCGGCAAGCACCATATGCACAAGGCGATAGGGAAAGGACGGGTTAAAGACGATTTGCCACCAATCCTCGGGGACGAATTGGCCAGTCTCATTGATGCCATAGCCCACCCGTTCGCGCCCATTTACAAAAGCAATATTTTCAATATAACTTTATTAGAGACATCGGGACGCAGCATGAAACTGACCAGCTATACCAACTATGCCCTGCGCTCCTTGCAGCTTGCGGCGCTCAAGGCGCCCGATCTTGTGCGGGTGGATGACGTGGCGCATATCCATGGATTATCACGCCCCCATATCGTCAAGATCGTGCACGAGCTTGGCAAGGCGGGCTTTCTCGAAACGGTGCGCGGGCGCGGTGGCGGCTTTCGCCTTGGCCAGCCGCCCGAGGATATCACCGTCGGGGAAGTGGTGCGCCTGACCGAAGGGCCGCTTGACGTGGTCGAATGTTTCAACCCTGAAAAGAACACCTGTCCGCTGATCGGGATTTGTACGCTGTCGCGCAAGATTCAGGAGGCGACACGCGCCTTCATGGCGGTGCTGGACGATCTGACGATTGCCGATATTTCGGCCAACCGGGGCCAGTTGCTTGACCGGATCGCGCCGTTTGAATTTCCCAAAGCCCCGGAGACCCTGACATGACCGTCCTCGCCGAACACTGGGTCGAACGCTTTCCCGGCCTTGCGCGCCTCGATTCCGAGACGAAACAGCTTTTGCTGTCGCGCAGCGCGATCGTGACCGTCCCCAAGGGCACCACGATCTTTGGCCCCGGCAAATCGCCCGAGCATATGCTGTTCCTGCTCGATGGCACGGTGCGGGTGCAACAGACCTCGGAAACCGGGCATGAAATCGTGCTCTATCGTATCCACGCCGGGCAAAGCTGTGTGCTGACCACCGCCTGTCTTCTGGCCTATGAGGATTACACCGCCGAGGGCATTTCAGAGACCGCCGTCGAGGCCGCCGCGATCCCGCGTGCCGTGTTTGACGAGTTGGTTGCCCGCTCGAAATCCTTTCGCGATATCGTCTTCGCGGCCTTTTCCAAGCGCATCACCGATCTGTTCCTGATGATCGACGAGGTCGCGTTTCAGCGCCTGGATGTGCGTCTTGCCGACAAGCTTATTGAACTTTCGGGCGGCAAGGAAGTGATTGCCACCACGCATCAAAAGCTGTCGGTCGAGCTTGGCACCGCGCGCGAGGTGATCTCGCGCCAGCTTCAGGAATTTCAACGCCGCGGCTGGATCGAACAATCGCGCGGCGCGGTCAGCCTTGTGAACCGAACCGCGCTTGAAAACCTGGCCGGACATAATTCTTAGCACGGAAAAACGCATCAGTGACATTGTCACCGACGCCGCGACCCATAACTACTACTTCAAAGGTAACATTGAAGAGGAACATGGCCATGACCTACCCCGTCGATATGAACATCAAACCCGACGTTTCCGCCCATTTCGATGAGGCGACCAACACGATAAGCTATATCGTCAAAGACCCCGCAAGCGATCATTGCGCCATTGTCGATAGTGTCATGGACATTGATTATGCGGCCGGGCGGATCACCTATGATCATGCCGATGCGCTTATTGCCGAAGTGCGCAAGCGCGGTCTTACCCTTGACTGGATCATCGAGACCCATGTCCATGCCGACCACCTGTCGGCGGCGCCCTATATTCAGGACAAGCTTGGCGGCAAGATCGGCGTCGGCGAAAAGATCCTGGTGGTGCAGGACACCTTTGGCAAAGTTTTTAACGAGGGCACCGAGTTTCAGCGTGACGGCTCGCAATTCGACGCGCTGTTCAAGGATGGCGACACCTATATGATCGGCACCATGCCCGCCTTTGCAATCTATACGCCCGGCCATACCCCGGCCTGCATGGTGCATGTGATGGGCAATGCGACCTTTACCGGCGACACCTTGTTCATGCCCGATGGCGGTTCGGCGCGCGCAGATTTTCCGGGCGGCGATGCGGGGGTGCTCTATGATAGCATTCAAAAGGTGCTTGCCCTGCCCGACGAGATGCGTCTGTTCATGTGCCATGACTATGGCCCCAACGGTCGCGACATTCAGTGGGAAACCACCGTGGCCGAGGAAAAGGCCCATAATATCCACGTCGGTGGCGGCAAAACCCGCGCCGATTTCATCAAATTCCGAACCGAGCGTGACGCGACACTGGCGATGCCACGGCTAATCATTCCGTCGCTGCAAGTGAACATGCGCGCCGGCGCGGTGCCGACAGATAAAGACGGAAATCCGATGCTCAAGGTGCCGGTCAACGCTCTTTAATCCGAGGTAAACCCAGTGGAAATCAAGACAATAACGGCGGGCCTGTCGGTCAGCCCACAAATCACCGTCGACGATATGAAAGCCCTCAAAGAGGCCGGTTTTCGCTCGGTCATCTGCAACCGTCCCGATGGTGAAGGCGCCGATCAGCCGACCTTTGATGAGCTTGCAAAATCCGCCGGGAAACTGGGGCTGGAGGCGGTTTACCTGCCGATCGTGGCAGGCAAGGTCAGCGACGAGGACGCCGAGGCCTTTGGCGCGGCGCTGAGTTCCTTGCCGGGGCCGACGCTGGCCTATTGCCGCACCGGCACGCGTTCGGCCACGCTCTGGTCGCTGTCACATGCCAAGGCGCTTGGCGTTGCCGATATCCTCGCCGCGACCAAGGCGGCGGGCTATGACATGGGCGGCGTGGTGCGCCGGATCGCGAATGGCGGCAAGACGCCGACCGATACCGGCGATGCCAGCTTTGAGGTGGTGATCGTCGGTGCAGGTGCCGGTGGCATTGCCGCCGCCGCAAGCCTCAAGGCGCGTAAACCCGACCTTGAAATCGCGATCATAGACCCCGCCGACATTCATTATTATCAACCCGGCTGGACCATGGTCGGCGGCGGCATTTTCGAGGCCTCCGACACCGCGCGCACCATGGGATCGCTCATTCCAAGCGGTGTGCATTGGATCAAGTCCGCCGTGGCCGCCTTTGAGCCCGATAACAACGCGATCATCCTCGATGGCTGTCGGGTGGTAAAATACACGCGGCTGATCGTCTGTCCGGGGCTCAAGCTTGACTGGCACAAGGTTGAGGGGCTGGTCGACACATTAGGCCAGAACGGGGTGACCTCGAATTACCGCTATGATCTTGCGCCCTATACCTGGAAACTGGTGCAGGAGATGAAACAGGGCCGCGCGATATTCACCCAACCACCGATGCCGATCAAATGCGCCGGCGCGCCGCAAAAGGCGATGTATCTTTCCGGCGACGCCTGGTTCCGGCGCGGCGTCCTCAAGGATATCGACATTCGGTTCAACAATGCCGGTGGCGTGCTTTTTGGCGTCAAGGATTACGTTCCCGCGCTGATGGATTACGTCAGGAAATACGACGCGACGCTGAATTTCTTTCACAATCTCATCGCGGTGGACGGTCCCGCGAAAACAGCGGTCTTCGAGGTCAAAAAGCCCGATGCACCGGTCGAGCGCATCGAAATGGAATTTGACATGATGCATGTCTGCCCACCCCAGAGCGCGCCCGATTTCATCCGTGTCTCGCCTCTGGCGGATGCCGCCGGTTGGGTCGATGTGGATCAGGCGACGCTGCGCCACAAGGGCTATGACAACATCTGGGCGCTCGGCGATGTGATGAACGCGCCCAACGCCAAGACCGCCGCCGCCGCGCGCATTCAGGCGCCTATCGTGGCCGAGAATATCCTGGCCGACATGCGCGCCGGATCCCCGGTCGCGCAATATAACGGCTATGGCTCCTGTCCGCTGACGGTCGAGCGCGGCAAGATCGTGCTGGCGGAATTCGGCTATGGCGGGACCATGCTGCCGAGCTTTCCGAAGGCGTTCATTGACGGCACCAAGCCGTCGCGTGCGGCCTGGTTCCTGAAGGAAAAGATGCTGCCGCCGATCTATTGGAAAGCCATGCTCAAGGGGCGTGAATGGATGGCAAAGCCCGAAAAAATCACTGTAAAGTAATCCCCTAGCGCGCCGCTTTTGCTTTTCCCGCAACGGCGGCCCTGACAAGACCGAGCCTTGAATGCATCCCTACCTGATCCGCTTTCTGCCCATACTGAAATGGGGCGGGGCCTATGACCGCACGGCCCTTGGCAATGACCTGATTGCGGCGCTGATCGTGACGATCATGCTGATCCCGCAATCGCTGGCCTATGCTCTGTTGGCGGGGTTGCCACCCGAGGCCGGGCTGTATGCCTCGATCATGCCGATCATGCTTTATGCGATCTTCGGCACCAGCCGCGCGCTTGCCGTCGGCCCGGTCGCCGTGGTGTCGCTTATGACCGCCGCCGCGCTCAGCAATATCGTGGAACAGGGCACCATGGGCTACGCGGTTGCGGCGCTGACGCTGGCGGGGCTGTCGGGAGTGATCCTGTTGGGCATGGGGCTTTTCCGGCTGGGGTTTGTGGCCAATTTCCTGTCGCATCCGGTGATTGCGGGCTTCATTACCGCCTCGGGTCTTATCATTGCCGCCAGTCAGCTCAAGCATATCCTCGGGATCAATGCGCAAGGCCACACCCTCTGGGAGATCGTGGTGTCGCTGGTCGGGCATATTTCCGAGACCAACCCGATCACCGCCGTGATCGGCGTGCTGGGCACCGCCTTCCTGTTCTGGGTGCGCAAGGGTCTCAAGCCGCTGATGCAGCGCCTTGGCGCGGGGCCGGGCCTGACCGGGGTTCTGGTCAAGGCCGGGCCGGTGGCGGTTGTGGTGCTCAGCACGCTTGCGGTCTGGGGGCTCGGGCTTGCGGATCGGGGTGTCAGTATCGTCGGCGAGGTGCCGCAGAGCCTGCCGCCGCTGACGCTGCCGTCGCTGTCGCCTACGCTTTTGGGCCAGCTTTTGCTGCCGGCCTTTCTGATCTCGATCATCGGGTTCGTTGAATCGATTTCCGTGGCCCAGACATTGGCGGCCAAGAAACGCCAACGCATTGATCCCGATCAGGAATTGATCGGGCTGGGGGCGGCCAATATCGGCGCGGCCTTTACCGGCGGTTTTCCGGTGACGGGCGGGTTTTCACGCTCGGTGGTGAACTTTGATGCCGGCGCCGAAACCCCCGCGGCGGGGGCTTATACGGCCGTGGGGCTGGCGATTGCGGCGCTGTTTCTGACGCCGCTGATCTATTTCCTGCCCAAGGCGACGCTTGCCGCAACCATCATCGTTGCCGTGCTGAGCCTTGTGGATTTCAGCATTCTCAAACGCAGTTGGACCTATTCAAAGGCCGATTTTGCCGCCGTCCTTACAACCATCCTCGTGACGCTTGGCTTTGGGGTCGAGCTTGGTGTCTCTGCCGGGGTCGGCCTGTCGATCCTGTTGCATCTTTACAGATCATCGCGCCCGCATGTGGCCGAAGTCGGACAAGTGCCGGGCAGCGAACATTTCCGCAATATTCTGCGCCACGAGGTGCTCACCGATCCGCACATCGTAAGCCTGCGGGTCGATGAAAGCCTCTATTTTGCGAATGCCCGCTTTCTTGAGGAGAAAATCCACAACCGTGTGGCGCATGACCCAAACATCCGCCACGTTGTCCTGCAATGCTCGGCGATCAACGAGATTGACCTGAGCGCGCTTGAATCGCTTGAAACGATCAACGACCGCCTGCGCGAGATGGATGTTCAGCTTCACCTTTCCGAAGTCAAAGGCCCGGTGATGGATCGCCTAGAGGCGCAGCATTTTCTTGACGATCTGACCGGCCGGGTGTTTCTGTCGCAATATGAGGCGTTCAAAACGTTGAAATCACCCGCCGACGCGGTGCGGGCCTGAGGGCGGGTCACTTCGCCTCTTCTGCCCCTCGCGGATTATGCCTATAATGCCCCAAAAGCAGTAGGGCATCAACCGGGGCGCGGGCATGGCAAAGACCACGGAACAAAAGACCGACTTCAATATTGTGATTGTCGGCCAGGGCGGACGGCTGCAATTCGAGGCGCTGATTTTCGCGGCCTCCCTGCGCGACCAGAGCCCCGATTTCAAGGGTCGCCTGTTCGTCGCCGAACCCCTGCCTGGCGCACTCTGGCCCAATGATCCGCGCATCAAGGGCGAGGATACCCGCGCGCTGCTGGAAGAGCTTGGCGCCGAAATCATCCCGTTTGAGAACAGGCATTTCGGCCATGCCTATCCCTATGGCAACAAGATCGAGGCGCTGTTCAGCCTGCCAAAGGGCGAGCCCTTCGTGTTTTTTGACACAGATACCCTGATCACCGGGGATATCACGGCGGTGCCGTTTGATTTTGCCCGCCCCACCGCCTCGATGCGGCGCGAAGGCACGTGGCCACAACTTGAACTTTACGGCCCCGGCTATGGCGCGATCTGGAAATCGCTTTACGATAAATTCGGGCTTGATTTTGCAAGCTCGCTCGACCTGAGCCAGCCCGATGAATACTGGCAGCGCTATCTTTATTTCAACGCCGGGTTCTTCTTTTACAAATGCCCGCATGCTTTTGGTCAGCAGTTTCTGGACTATGCCGTGGCCATCGCCAAGGATGCCCCGCCAGAGCTTGTCTGTCAGTCGCTTGACCCCTGGCTTGATCAGGTGGCCCTGCCTTTGGTGATCCATTCACTTGACGGCGGGCGCGATACGATCCCGCCCGGTCTTCTGGATGGCGATATTACCTGTCATTACCGGGTGCTGCCGCTGCTCTATGCGCGCGAGTCCGATTATGTGGTCGAGGTGCTGGAAGCCGTGACCGCGCCCAACCGGATCAAGAAGGTGCTCAAGGCATACGATCCGATCAAGCGCATGATCTATCAAGGGCGCGGCCAGAAAGTGCGCGCGCTTTTTGATCAGGACGACCTGCCCCGCCGCGAACAGGCGATCCGCAACACCATCAAGCGCAACGGCTTCTGGATGCGCTAGACCTCAAGACGCAAAGACGCCCCCCATATCGGCAAAGCCTTTCAATTCCACAGGGTTGCCCGAGGGGTCGCAAAAAAACATTGTCCATTGCTCTCCGGGCTCTCCCTCGAAACGCACCGTGGGCGGGATCACGAATTCTGTGCCCGCCTGCGCAAGCCGCTCGACCACCTCGCGCCAGATCTCAAGCGGAAGAACCACCCCGAAATGCGGCATCTGCACCATGTGATCGCCGACCTTGCCGGTGGCCTGCGTGGCAAAGGGCGCGCCAAGATGCAGGCTAAGCTGATGGCCGAAAAAATCGAAATCGACCCAGCTTTCGGTCGATCGACCCTCAACAGCGCCCAAAAGCCCGCCATAAAAGCCGCGTGCTGCGTTCAGGTCGGTCACATTGATCGCAAGGTGAAACGGATATGCCATCTTGGCCTCCTTTGAATGTCTCAACGCCAGTTGTGGCGCAAACTCGGATGCCCTAAACCCGAATGCAAGCATTTCCGAGGAGGACCGATAAAATGGCTTATGGCTTTGACACATTGCAAATTCACGCCGGCGCCCGGCCTGACCCCGCCACCGGCGCGCGGCAGGTGCCGATTTACCAGACCACCGCCTATGTATTCCGCGATGCCGAACACGCCGCGGCGCTGTTTAACCTGCAAGAGGTGGGCTATATTTATTCGCGCCTGACCAACCCGACCGTGGCCGCATTGCAGGAACGCGTTGCCACGCTTGAGGGCGGCGTCGGTGCGGTGTGCTGTTCCTCGGGTCACGCGGCGCAGATCATGGCGCTGTTCCCGCTGATGGGTCCGGGGCTAAACGTGGTGGTTTCAACCCGGCTTTATGGCGGCTCGATCACCCAGTTCAGCCAGACGATCAAGCGCTTTGGCTGGTCGGCGACATTCGTTGACATCGACGACCTCGATGCCATCTCGGCGGCGATTGACGACAACACCCGCGCGATCTTTTGCGAGTCCATCGCCAATCCCGGCGGCCATATCGCCGACCT
>Ga0209345_10001594_pt1 | contig 26725 bp, 28 predicted proteins | sample Cruoilmetagenom7_FD_187294 | JGI IMG/M metagenome (GOLD analysis project Ga0209345, IMG submission 187294) | Oil polluted marine microbial communities from Coal Oil Point, Santa Barbara, California, USA - Sample 7 (SPAdes) (version 2) | ecosystem: Environmental > Aquatic > Marine > Oil seeps ...
TTGATTCGACGACCCCTTTGATTCGACTTGACCCCTTTGATTTTCTTTGATTCTTTCACGACTTGACCCCTTTGATTCTTTGATTTATTGACCCCTTTGATTTATTTGACCCCTTTGATTTATTGGGGGAACCTCAGATTCGATTGATCAAGCAAAAAAGCCGTTGTTGCCATTGTACTTAATGGGACTTTGGATGAACAGTAGTTTAGAGGCAATAGAATGAGTATAAAAAAAATTATATTTTTAGCTGCGCTTTCATTAATTTTTATTGGCTGCAGGGAAAACCCTATTGATTTTGATGGTGTTGATTCTAGTTTTTTGGATAATAATCGTGACGGTGTAGACGATGTGAGTTATGAAATTACTGAGAATGGTTATTTTCAGTTAATTGATCGGAATTTTGATACAAAAATGGATGAGTCTGTTTTTTTTGGAAAAGATGAGCTGCCAATAAAAAGCAAGTCAGATGATGATTTTGATGGTTATATGGAAACCCAAACTGTTTTTAAAGATGGTTTACCTGAAGCATCAGTAGTAGACGTGGATTTAGATGGTAAGTATGATCTTTTTTTTCAATATAGACATGGTGTGCTTCTATATGCAGAACAGTTTATTTTAAATGATTCTGGCAAAAATCATAAAATAAAAAGAATTACATTTAAATATTACTTTCCCATTAAAGAAGAGTTCATTGACGTAAGTTTTAAACATAGGGATTTTCACAAAAACTTTAACAATACAGATCAATAGATTAAACAAAGCCGCAAAACACGATGCAAAAAATGTAGTTAAAAAACAGGAAGAGCGACATGGGAGAATCAAGGGGTCAGACTCGATTGAACAAGCAAAAAAGTTATCGCAAAAAGTTGATTGGAAAGTTTAAAGCCCTTATTGAAAACAAATGAACAAATGTAAAAGATCTAAGCAAAACCGAAAAACACGATGCAATATGCGTGAGCTGCCCTTATGAAGTTCGAAACTGGCGGTAAATCCCTGTCATTTTCTGGAAATTCTTAATAATATTCACACGAATATGACAACTCCATTTTTTAATTTAGAAGATGTGCTGGTATGAAAGTGTCCTGGTATAGTGAAGTGCCTGTCTTCGAAAATTTGTTTTCATGTTTATGGCGAGCTAAAGACATGGAGGCAAGCAGCTGAAAAAACACCCTTCTAATAAAGGTACTGGTTTTGCCTGCTATTAGTGTCGTTATTCATCATGGACAAGCGTACTAAGCCAGTGGTATAAACTCGATTCATTTTAGTGCATACGAATATCTTTATTCGCGATACCATTATATAAGAAAACCTTAATTATAAGAAAAACTCAATTAGTAAGAAGAACTTAATATGCCTCTCCTAATAAGAAAAACGAATACCAAAATTTTATTGCTCAGCGTAATACTTTTTTCAAGCCATGCTTTAGCCAATACCCTGAGTGCAGAACGCTATCGCCATATTGCCACGCTGACCGTAAAAGACCTCCCGATTTTAAATAAAAAACCGATTTCCAATCTTTCAGTACAGGCAATTATTGATGGAAAGTTACAGCCTATTCCCTTTCAGATAGATGAAATGAATCAAAAAAGTAATTTTTATTACGAGGGAAAAGAAGCGCCCATTCTTGGTGAAGCTGGGTTGCTGGACGAAAAAGATGAACTGGTATTTATGTATCATGACACGGGTGTAAAAATTTCAGGACAACAACCAAAATCCGGTAAAACCTTGTTAGAAATAAAATTTGAAGAATATGGAGAAGCTCGTTATGCCTATATTATTGAAGGCAGTGCGAATAGAAGCCAAAAAAAATACGTAGATTACAACGTAGAAACAGGATTAATTAAAACCGATTTTTACACACTGGAAATTGATCCTGATAATTTACTAAATTGGAAAAGACATACCTACAAAAACTTCGAAGAAGAAAATAAAAACCTTATTGATACATTGAAAATACGAATCTCGGGAGGGCTTTTTACACCTTGGGCAAAAATCAGTCTTAATAATGAGAATCTAAAACCTGAAATCATTGGTATTAAACATGGCCCAGTACGCACGATTGTGAAAATGGATACCGAAGTAAAATTGGCTGGTATATCTGTTCCCATGGTAAACCTGATGCTGCACTACTATTTTAACGAACAACATGTTAATGCACCCGTTTTTGCGGGCATCCCTGCTCTAGGCTTACTCTTGAAAGTACTTAAAGAACCCAGTATTTCGGTCTCGATCGATTTTAACAAGCTAGAGGGTTCTTTGGTTACCACTGCAAAGGGGCCAAAAGAAGCAGCTGTTGTTGATGGCAAAATGTCAAAATTAGAAGAACAATTTGCTATTGATGGAGTCACTGGCGATATAAATGATTTGTCATCTGTCAAACTCGAAAATAATTTCCTTTATATGGATACTCAAAATGGCTATGAGGTGCTCGCTCTGCTTGATATATTCCCCGAATCGCTGGAAGGAAATGACCCAGGATTGATTAAGCGCAGCCTCTCTGTTTTTGGTGATGAGCTAGATGTACTTTATCACGATGACAATAAACATTATGACAAACCTGAGCAGTTTCCAGGTGCCTATCCAGAGGCAGGCTATCTCATTGGCCTGGCATCCTCTGAGCTGGATGATATGGAACTGACGGGGAGGGTGGAAATTCGGTTTGCCATTAAGCTCTTCTTCATTGAAGACGTTGGTGAGGGTGGCCCAGCGAAATTTGAACACCAGGTTCGTAACCCACCACAACTTAGTTATACGATAATGGATGAAAATAAAGTAGCGGACTTATAAATAAAAGTATTTCCGAGTGACGATGCGGCATTAAAGGTTATATTTTGGCGGTTGAGGTGTCCTCAAAAAAATGGAGAGCTTGCTCCACGAAGTGCTTTGGGTACTATGCCTATTGGAGATTGGAATCAGCATTAAATCGTTTTATGTTTGAGTTTGAGGAGCAGCTAGCCCTTCATGCTTTAACCGAACAGTTACACAGTTTGTTTTACAGCCTCGAAAAGGCTTTCCCCAGCTTCAAACGCGTGGATCAAGCTCTTGGGTTTTCCGACACCCCATTCAGCAGGGACACGCTGCGTACTGCCCGTATCGTATAAGAATAATAATGTGGTCACCTCTGGCGATACCGACGGCGACGGCTTTCCCGATGACATTGAGCTCGCCAACGGCATGAACCCCAACGACCCGGTGGATGCCTTTGAAGGCCAGGACGTATCCCGGCCGTAGCTGCGATTATGACCATTGCCAAATGCGACAGAACTGTAATTACATCTAAAATTTATTTTCATCAAAACATGCCCATCAGAGAATTGCTGTGGATAATTTAATCAGGCAATACTATATTACGCTTACAATCTGAGTTCGCATAATCTATATTATGTTAAATAGAAAATATGCCCGATTAGACAGTTCGCCTCAGTTATGGATATATACGCTATCCTGCCCCGAATCATCTATTAAACAAAAAACCTGCTATCAGAAAGAAATAATCACCGAAATATTGGAGCTTATTTATCAAGAAGCCATCTATCTTCATAGTTTCTGAAATAGGTCTGGTTTGTTGTATTGTTACTGGATTCCAGATCTCTTTTTGATTTGCTACCGGATTTTCGACAATACGCCTTTACGCTTTTACCGTCTTTACGCTTGTATGAGTTTATCCAGCGGCATTCTGTTAATTTTTCACAGGTCAACTGAGTAAGCTCCTTGCAGACAGATCCATGTGCAAAATTCATCTTGATCAGGGTCAAAGCTAAAATCAGTACTAATAGAATATTTTTAGTTTTCATTCTGCTTAAATTCCTATGAACTTTTCCTTTTCTATAATATTTATCTACTAATATGATTTAGTAATAAAGTCTTTAAATACAATATAATATAGCCTATATTTAATCCATATTATCATCTTCGGTTTTTTTCTACTTTTTAATATGAAACAAGGCACGCAACAAGCCTCTCGCAAATGCTAATGAGAATGACTTGCATTTAGATTTGGTTTCTGTGTAAAATCCTCTTGCCGTATCAAATTACAGATATTCCTTTCTGGAGAAATATATTGAAGCCCGTAAGCAAAATTTTTGGATTATTTATTTTTAGCTGCACATTACCCCTTCAAGCATTGTCAGCCACAACGTACGTCAGCGACAATAACACAATACAAGATCAATTAGATTCACAACAAAAACAAATTAATGTGCTGGCTGATGCTTTAGAAAAAGCCAATGCGTCTAATAAGGCTGGGCGTTCTATAAGTAATAGCACCCATTTATCTGGATATGCTGAGGTTCATTATAACAACCTTGAAAATCAGCTTAACGATGAAGATTCCAGGTCTATAGAAATTCATCGCATGGTATTGACAGTGGCTCATCAGTTTTCTGATGAGCTCAGTTTTTTTTCTGAGATTGAATTTGAACATGGGGTTGCCGGTGAAGGTAAAAAAGGTGAAGTTGAAATTGAACAGGCTTTTGTTCAATGGCAGTATTTGCAAACCCATAATTTACAAGCCGGTGTAATATTAATTCCAGCGGGTATAATAAACGAAACCCATGAACCCAATACTTTTTACGGTGTTGAGCGTAATAACGTTGAAAAACAAATCATTCCCACAACCTGGTGGGAAGCCGGTGTCGCTGAAACCGGGCGTATTGGCAATGCAATTAGTTACCAGGCATTGATTACTTCAGGGCTGAAACTTGAAGGCGGTGATTATAAAATTCGTGATGGTAGACAGAAAGCCAGCAAAGCAGATGCCAATGATTTAGCTTTTACCTTCTCCATTCAGTATAGAGGGTTAGCGGGCTTTACAATGGGTGCCACCATGCAACATCAGGTTGATTTGTTACAGGGAAATACCGTTAATAATGCTCAGGATGTTTCTGCAAATTTAATATCTACTTACATTGATTATCAGCAAGGGCCTGTTGGTCTTCGGGCTTTATATGCCATGTGGGATATAGATGATGACATTGAACTTGTAGATGCGAATGCAACAGGTGCGAATGAACAAGCTGGTTATTATATTGAGCCAAGTTATAAAATTTGTGAAAAACTTGGTCTATTTGCCCGTTACAGTGAATGGGACAATAATGCAGGTATTAGCTCCGATAGTGAATACCAGCAAGTTGATATTGGACTTAATTACTGGTTACATGAAAATGTCGCTCTAAAAGTAGATATTCAAGATCAAAATGCGCCTGCTGGTAAAAATGAAATGGATGGATTTAACCTTGGTATTGGTTTGAGATTTTAGGTCTGAAGAATTATGAAACAACTTTCCAGTCAATTTAAAAAACCAACTAAAATATATTTCCTTATTTTTTTTATATTGTTTTTTTCAATTGAAAGTTGCTTTGCTCAGGAGATATATCAAACAAAAGAAGAGTTTCTAAGCTCGGTTTTTACTGATGCTGATTATAAAATCAAAAGTCTTTGGCTTGATCAGGCGTTTCTTGATCAAGCTGAAAATATACTAGGCCACCCTTTTAGTGGTTTTCGAGTACGCTACTGGTCATATAATGGCGAAAATGCCTGGATTATTGATGAAGTTGGGAAAGAACGCCCCATTACTGTGGGCGTTTTTATTCAGGGCAACAAAATTTCCAGTGTTTCAATTCTTGCTTTTAGAGAAAGTAGAGGCTGGGAAGTAAAAAATAATTTTTTCACCCGGCAATTTAAAGATGCATTTTTAAAAAACGGGTATTCTCTTTCAAATAAAATTGACGGCATCAGTGGCGCTACTCTTTCTGTTCGCGCAGTAAAAAAGGCGGCAGCTTTGGCATTGTATTTTAATCAGCATGCCTCCTGACTTTTCCTCAACTTCATATGCATAAAACTACTCGTGATAGACCCATACCCATTCAGCGGCAATTTAGAATTTTGTTTTTAAAATGGCATCGGTCCATTGGGGTTTTTTCAGCGGGTTTCATGTTTTTTCTGGCTGTGAGTGGCCTTGTACTCAATCATGCTTATACTATTGGATTGGACAAACAAAGCATTAACTTCAAGCCTTTACTGTCCTGGTACGGCGTTGAAATACAAACCAGTCATTCAGGATATTCCTTTGATAATAGCTGGCTTTCTAATCAACAAAACAGCTTATATTGGAATGATAAAAAAATAATAGAGTGTCTGAAATTACAAACAGCTCTACCTTATCAAACATTTATTTTAGCTTTGTGCAGCGAAAAATTAATAGTGCTAACGACAAAGGGTTTAATAGTTGAAGTAATCTCTGAGTTACCAGAACACATAGTGGATATAGCTAGTATGCCCAAAAATAATGAAGCCAATCCCTTCTTACTTTTGCAAGGAGAATTTAATAATTATAATTTTGACTTGGAAAACCTCAAATTTACTCCCGTCGATGAAGTATTTAGCACCACAAACAAAGTTAAAGCGGGTGTTCTGCCCTCTTCCCTACTTTCAAGTCTGGATAATTTAGCCACAGATCATAGTATAACGTGGGAAAGGCTATTACTGGATCTTCACAGCGGGCGTTTCTTTGGTCAAGTAGGTATAATGCTAGTTGATTTGTTGGCTTTAATGTTTATTTTCCTAAGCATGAGTGGCGCTTGGCTGTGGTTAAGGAGACATTAATCCAATTTTAATCCTGGTTCAAAAGAATTTGCCTTGATAAATTGAGTACAGGCACATAGAAAGTGAGTTTTATGAAAGTTTTAATTAAAATTACCGAATTTAGAAGGCAATTGTTACGTATTGTTTGTTATCCCGCCCTAGTATTAGCATTAACTTTTCTATCTTTTAACCTATATGCTAAAGGTCAGGTTAGGGAATACTGGATTGCCGCAGAGAAAGTTCAGTGGGATTTTGCCCCCGGTGGCAAAAATTTTATTCGTCCTGAAAATGGTCTTGGTGAATGGGGTAAAAAAACGTCTTATACTAAATACCGTTATATTCAATACACAAACTCAACATATACCACCCGAGTACCGCAACCAGAATGGATGGGCATTCTAGGCCCTCAATTGAGAGCAGAAGTAGGTGATACCTTTAAAGTCCATTTTAAAAATAAAGCCGATAAACCCCTCTCCATGCACCCTCATGGTATGCACTACACTGAAGATAACGACGGTGCAGATATGCGTGGTTTGGGTGGTGTTATTCAACCTCAAAGCTCATACACCTACACATGGGAAGTTGACGAAGGCGCAGGACCTGGGCCCCAGGATCCTTCTTCTATAGTATGGATCTATCATTCACATGTTAATCCCGTTCAGGAAATTTATGACGGACTCATAGGCAGCATTGTTATCACTCGCAAAGGCATGGCACTATCAAAGAGCGACCCACGCCCAAAAGATGTTGACTCAGCCTTCACGGCTTTATTTTTTGTTTTTAATGAAGAAAATGGCGAAGAAGGCGGTTTAATGCACGGTATTAACGGCTACATTTTTGGTAATTTAACCGGTTTGGAGGCCACTAAAGGCGACAATGTACGTTGGCACCTATTAGGAATGGGAACAGAAATAGATATACATACCGCTCACTGGCATGGTGAAACCGTTTTAAATGCTGGACGACGTACCGATGTAATCAATTTAATGCCTTCCACAATGGTGAGTGTCACCATGAAATCTGAGAACGTTGGTGAATGGCTTTTTCATTGTCATGTCACTGATCATGTAGCTGCAGGAATGATTACACGATGGAAAATTTTACCGCCTTGATCATTCCCGCAGTATCTCCTCAAATCATCACCTGGCTTTAAAAAAAAATACACCTGGGTACGAAATAGACATGAGTGGGCACCTTTGCTTTTCAGATTTATGGATAGGCTTTTACAAGCATCCCGCCATCAAGCGGAATGACATTACCCGTCATGTAGGCACCCGCTCGTGATGTAAGGTATATAACCAGGCCAGCCACATCATCTCGTTCGCCAATCCTTCCTAATGGAACCTGATTTTCCATCATTTTTCTTGAGCTTTCGTTGTTTAAGGCAAAAGCCGTCATTTGGCTTGGGAAAGGCCCGGGAGCAATACAGTTAACAGTGATTTTGTGCCTTGCCAGTTCGCCCGCCAGCATTTTCGTAAGTTGATGAATAGCCGCTTTACTAGGGCCATAAGAAAAGGCCTGGATGGATTCTGCCTGGAATCCCGCTATTGAACCAATGTTGATCACCCTGGCCGGGTCTTCATTGCTACCCGATTCTTTTAATAGAGGCAATAGTTGCTGGGTTAAATTAAAAGGTGCACGCACATTTAAATTCAGCACCCTGTCCCATGCCTTATCAGGAAAATCTTCAAATGTGGCGCCCCAGGTTACTCCGGCATTATTAACCAAAATATCCAGTTTGGATTCTTTGGTCTTAATTTCTTCTACCAGGCCGGTAATACCTTCCAGAGTGGATATGTCAGCTGGAATGGAAACACAGTTTCCTTTCTCAGATAACCTGGCCGCAACCTCATCACACACGTCTTTTTTCCTTGAAGAAACATACACTTTAACCCCTGCATCAATCAGCCCTTCGGCTATCATCAGGCCGATACCGCGAGATCCACCGGTTACCAATGCAACCTTTCCTTCAATATCAAACAAGTTTTTCATATTTTTCTCCTTATAAAATAATTTTCATGCTGCAGTTGTTGCATGTATACAAAAAAAACCGGCTTCTTTTTCTTGTCGAAATTCCACACTGAATTCATGATATTTACTTAAAATTCAATTCCTTGGGTGCTTTCCAAGATTGACATAGGGGAGACAAATTTTATGCTCATATTTAAAACCAGAAAACGGGCACCACATAGTCCTGATAAAATTCTGCTCTATTATGAACTTCAAAGAGTCATTAGCGCAATTAAAAAAATTGTAGTGCCCCTTTATTTGTTTACTGCCGAGGTATAGTGTATAGCGTGTAAGGTTTTCAGTTAAAATTGACGGTTTTTTCAAAGGAGATATGAAATGAATCAGGCTGTTACCCCCTTGAATTTAAAAAAAAACAAACCTGAGATCATTATTGTTGGGGCTGGTGTTTCGTCAATATGTCTTGCTTATCAATTAAAAAAAGCAGGTATCCACTCTTTTACTATTTATGAAAAAACCGATGAAATCGGGGGCACCTGGCGAGACAATTCTTACCCGGGTGCAGAGTGCGATGTGCCTTCAGTTTTGTATTCGTATTCGTTTGAGCTTAACCCTCACTGGACTCAAAAATTTTCTCCCCAGGCTGAAATACTGAATTACCTTCAACACTGTGTAAAAAAATTCGATCTACGCCGTCATATACAATTTAATACTGAAATTTCCACAGCTGATTTTGATAAAAGTGCCGGACTGTGGCGAATAAAAACAACAGACAATCAGGAACTAAATGCCAATGTTTTTATATCGGCCATTGGACAATTAAGTGTGCCTAAGTATCCGGATATTCCTGGCCTGAAAAGTTTTAAAGGCAATGTGTTTCACTCAGCACGTTGGAATCATGATAAGGAGATACTTAAAGACAAGAATGTAGCTGTGATTGGTAGTGGAGCCAGTGCGGTTCAATTTATTCCCCATGTGGCTCAGGATGCGGGCCATTTAACGGTGTTTCAACGTAGCCCTCACTGGATAGTTCCAAAACCGGAACGTGATTATGCTGAATGGGAACATAGAATGTTTGAGAGCTACCCATGGGTACAGCGAATGTATCGATACATGCTTTATTGGCAAATGGAATTGGCCCATGGCATTTTACATAAAGGAAGTTGGTTAGGTAAAAGAGCAGAAAGTATTTGTAAGTGGCATATAAATAAACACCTTAGTGACCCGGTTTTACAGGAAAAAATGGTTCCTGATTATCCCGTTGGATGTAAAAGAATTCTTATCTCCAACAATTACTACCCTACTTTTGCCCAAAATAATGTAGACATGGTCACTACGGGCATCAAAAAAATAACTCCCAAAACGATTGTGACCAATAATGGTGACAAATATCCTGTGGATACCCTGATTCTGGGTACTGGGTATGAAGCCACAGAGTTCCTCACACCAATGGAAGTAACAGGAGTGGATGGGCTTAGCCTACAGTCTGTGTGGAAGGAAGGAGCCGAAGCACATCTGGGCATGACAGTACCGGGCTTTCCTAATTTTTATATGATATATGGCCCTAATACAAATTTAGGCCATAACAGCGTTATTTTTATGTTTGAAAGTCAGGTGAATTATATCGTGAAAGGCATACAGGCTCTGATTGATAACGACCTTAAATACATAGATGTAAAAAAAGAAGTTATGATTCAATACAATTTGAAACTTCAGCATGATGTAAAACAAACCGTATGGGATTCTGATTGTGGAAGCTGGTATAAAAATGAAGCGGGGAAAATAACCAATAACTGGCCACATACATCGGTAAATTATTGGTGGAATACTCTGGAATTGAAACTAAATGAATATAACCAGGAAAAGTATACACCTGTAGCAGAAGATGTGGTTCAGGAGCCATTAAACACGAAAGTGTAAAGAAATCTAGAGAATGAAAAATTAAACTAATTTAATAATATAATGGGGATTGGGGCTTAAATACCTCGTCTTCAGAGGATCCTTCTGTTTCCATAGTATCTGAACTTTTTATTTCCTTAGCATCTAAACTCTTTGTTTCCTTGGTTATTGAGCTTTTTGTTTTATATTTGCGAGTGCTTGTTGAATTAACAGTGCTAGTGCTTTTAGTTTTATCGGGGATTACTTTAACGCTGGCTTTAATAACAGCCACAACACGACGGTTTTTAGCTCTCCCCATAATTGTACCGTTATTGGCAATGGGTTTACTTTCACCAAACCCTTTTGAGGTAATGCGTTTCGGATCCAATTTAAAAGAACTGATAAGACTTAACCTCACGCTCTCTGCTCGTCTTTGAGAAAGTTTTTGATTATAACCGGCGGCACCCTGACTATCGGAGTGGCCTTCTATAAGCACTTTAGTATCCGGATATTGAATCATAAAGGTGCCAACTTTTTGAATTTCTATACTGTGCTCTGGTAAAATTTCAGCGGACCCCGTTTTAAATCCAAGTTGCATAGAAATTTCTACGGTCTTTTCAAGTTGTAATCGGCAGCCTCTTCCATCTACCTTGGCACCGGCAGGTGTATCAGGGCATTCGTCAATGCCATCTCTGACACCGTCTTTATCAGTATCCAGGGGGCAACCATCAATGTCCACAGCGATGCCTTTCATTGTGCCGGGGCATTTGTCTTTATAATCAGCAACTCCGTCGGTATCTGTGTCAAGAGCGCAACCTTTTTTATCAACGCTTACACCTGAAGGCGTTTTTAGACAGTCGTCTGCTCTGTCAGGAACACCATCATTATCCAGATCAGGGTCTACAGGTTTTTTAAATTCTTTGCTGGAAAAAAAATAATTTATTCCAAGATTAAATAAGACATGCCCCAGCTCATTTTCCTGACCAAACACAGTACGAACATCACCGCGTATAGCAAAGTGATTGCTGAGATAAGTTAAAAAGCCAAGCCCCATATTGATTTCAGTTTGTTTAGACAGGTTACTTCCTGGTATAGAAACATCATAGGAACCTTCACCAATGCCCGCAACGAAAAAGGGACTCACAGTAGTGCCACCAGAAAAGTGATACAAGGCATCGAAACGAAAATGTTCATATTCAGTATCAAAGGAAGGAGATGATTTCGACTCAGCATCAGTGAATAAATAAACAAATTCGATAGCCAGGGGGTTATCAAATTGATAACCCATACCTAAAGACAAAACAGGACTATCATCCAGGTTATTTTTGTTTGCAAAAAACATATAACCCAGGCCAGGTAACAAATACAAACCAGACGGAGGCTCATCGGCATTACTTTTGTAAGAAAACGCTATTGAGGAAACCAGGAACAGTACAAAAATGCAATTTATTATTTTAATTGTAATGAGAACATCCTCTCTTCTTTCTTCTCTACTTTTAACAATTTCTATCTTGCAATTTTCGCCCTGATAACAGCAATAACACGGCGATTACGATCACGCCCGTCGGCTGTACTATTTTCAGCAATAGGCCTGCTTTCGCCATATCCTTTTGCAGAAATGCGGCGGGGGTCTATTCTATAGATTCGTATCAACTCGGCTCTTACTCTTTCGGAACGATATTTGGAAAGTTGTAAATTAAACCCAGCATCACCCGAGCTATCAGTATGCCCTTCTATCACCGCAGTTGATTTTGGATGTTTTAACATGAAATTACCAACTTTGGCAATTTCAATATCGTGTTGGGGTAAAATTTCAGCCTGTCCACTTTTAAATTTAATCTGCATGGAAATTTTTATGGTTTTGGTTGTTTGTATACGACAGCCGTTTATATCGACAGATACACCCGTCATTGTATTTGGACAGTCATCTTTGCTATCTTTTACGCCGTCACCATCCGCATCACCTGCACACCCTTCGTTATCAACCTTTGTGCCTTTAGGCGTTTGAGGACATCGGTCAAGAAAATCGCCGACACCATCCATGTCCGAATCTGTTGGGCATCCTGAATCATTCACCCGAACACCAATGGGTGTATCCTTACACCGGTCCAGTACGTTTGAAATACCATCACCGTCATAATCGGCCGCAAGAAAAGCACTTTCTGATCGTTTATTCTCTTTACTTATATCTGGCCCAGTAATCTTTTTGGCTGGTTTCTTAACTTCTTTTTTAGCTTCCTTCTTGCGTTTGGTAGGCCATTTGAAAGTTGATTTGCTTTGTCCTGAAAAATAGTAGCTGACACCCACATTAAACTGAGTGTTTATATTGCTTATGTCGTATAAATAAACTAAGCGGACATCGCCACGTAACGCCCAGTTTTCATTAAAAAATTTTACGATACCTGCGCCGGCATTGAATTCCGTTGCATCATTTTTTTTATTTCCTACTTCCAGAACCCCATCACCAATACCACCCGCAAGATAAGGGTTCCAGTTTTTTAATTCAGGCAAAAAGTAAAGGGTATCGAAACGTATTTGAAAATAGTCTACATCTGTTGAATTGCTATTATCAATTTCAGTACTTGAATTAGAAACGACTAGCTCTACGGCAAAAGGCGTATTGAACTGGTAACCAAGACCAATGGAAAAGCCAGTGGCATCGTTAAAGTTTAGTTCACTATCAAATGAGATTAAACCGATGTTGGGAGACAAATACAGGCCTTCAGTTACATTCCTGGTGATATCTGCCTGAATAGGCAAAACTATTGCGATATTTAATAGTAGTGTAAAGAAATATCCCTGAAATGTTTTCACAAACCGCCTCCTGGTGAATAAATATATATATCGACCAAAATTATTAATAATCTAAAGCTTTTCAATGTGATAAAATAACATGCTGATATTTTAAATGCACTATGGAATGCAGTACTTTCCTCCAAAACGGGAGGTTTAAATCAGATCAAAAGTGATACGGTTAACAAATCATCCAGGTGAAAAGATTGAATCAAAGTAATTGTATGGTCTAACTGGAATACCTTTGTTTACTCAGGTATTCCCTTTCTTCGTATTCGTTTTTCAAGTCTAAGAAAACCTATCAAGATAGTCTATTATTCATACAGCCAGAGGGTAAAACCTGTTCGTAAAAGTGTAGCAAGTCACTAACAATAGCTAATTTGCCCGCCAGTAATACTTTCCAGGCACCGTTATTTTCCAGGCACCGTTATTTTACAGGATATTTAATGTCACAGGCCCAGCTTTTGAGGTGCTTTTCTGCTCACTTTTTCCTGCCTCTAATTTGCCATTATGGGTGTATTAATCCGTGATATATCCACAAACAATCTTTCACCTCCAGGATTTTTAACCTGTACCTTGTGAAATCCCTTGTCGGCGTAGCAGCCATGTACTGTTTTTTATACCATTGCAAATCTACCACTTACCGATGCCATGTTACCTACCTATGCGGCTCCGGTTTTTAGTCCAGTGCTTGCCTACAATCTGGTTAATAGTGACAATTACCCCAAAAAAATATCTTGCCATTGGATTTGCCGGAATGTGTCTAGCCCGGCTATTTCATGAATACACTTCAAATCACCTTGCAGTAGGCTTGATCTCCCTTGAATATAAATTTCACCAGCCAAAACCCACAAATTCGATTGTTAAATAAGGTATAATCGCTCTAAATTTATTTAAATCAGGTAGGCCTTTAAGTCTTTCACGCCTTATAAATATTAATTGAAGGGCACCTCTAAAATAGAAAAATCAAAATTCACCCAAAACCGGAGTCCCCATGGAGTTGAGTTCCTTAACCGCTATTTCTCCCGTCGATGGCCGTTACGGCAGTAAAACCCAAAGCCTGCGTTCAGCATTTAGCGAGTACGGTTTAATTCATGCTCGTGTTGTTGTTGAGATTCGCTGGTTACAACATTTATCCAGTTTAAAAGGGATAAGTGAATTACGCACTTTCAACAAAAAAACCAATACCAAACTCAATGAAATAATTAATAACTTTAGTGAAACCGATGCGGCTCGAATCAAAGAAATTGAAATAACCACGAATCATGATGTTAAGGCAGTGGAGTATTTTTTAAAGGAAAAACTTGGCAACGAGCCGGAGTTGGAGCCCGCACTGGAATTCATTCATTTTGCCTGTACTTCAGAAGATATAAATAATCTGTCCCATGGTTTGATGTTAAAAAAAGGTCTGTACGAGGTATTTATACCTCTTTGTGAAAAAATAATTGAAGCTCTCAGAAAACTTGCTCATGAGTATGCAGATGATGCCATGCTATCCCGTACTCACGGCCAAACAGCATCCCCTACCACGGTGGGCAAAGAAATCGCTAATGTTGTAGCCCGCTTGCAATATCAATTAGGCGCAATAAGAAATACACCCTTGCTTGGTAAAATCAATGGTGCAGTTGGTAATTACAACGCCCACTTAAGCGCTTACCCGGATATTGACTGGGAATCATCTAACCAGGCATTTGTTGAATCTCTGGAACTTACCTGGAATCCCTACACCACTCAAATTGAACCTCACGACTATATGGCTGAGCTTTTCAATGCTATTTCTCGTTTCAATACGGTATTAATAGACTTTGATCGTGATATTTGGGGTTATATTTCTTTAGGCTATTTCAAACAAAAACCGGTAGCTGGTGAAATAGGTTCTTCCACAATGCCTCATAAAGTGAATCCTATCGATTTTGAAAACTCCGAGGGTAATCTTGGTCTTGCCAATGCCATTATGGAGCATTTGGCAAACAAGCTTCCTATCTCAAGATGGCAACGGGATCTGACCGATTCAACCGTACTGCGTAATTTGGGTGTGGGCTTCGCTCACAGCGTAATTGCTTATGAATCGACTTTAAAAGGCATAGGGAAACTTGAAATAAACCGCGAACGATTGAAACAGGACCTGGATAATGCCTGGGAAATAATGGCAGAACCAATTCAAACTGTTATGCGACGTTATAAAATTGAAGGCGCATACGAAAAACTTAAAGAACTGACCCGTGGCAAAGTAATTGATAAAAACACAATCCAGACTTTCATTGATACTCTGGACATTCCGGCAGAAGCCGCTGAACAATTAAAAGCTCTTAGCCCTGAAACCTATATAGGAAAAGCCACAGCCCTTGCCAGGAAAATATAAACATGAGTGAAGCCATTCATTTTTTAGGTGAGCTCTCTGAAGAAGAATTTCTAAGGGAATATTGGCAAAAAAAACCTTTACTCGTCAGAAATGCTTTTCCTGATATTGAGTCCCTGCTTGGGCCTGATGAACTGGCAGGACTTGCACTGGATAACTCAGATTCTTTCATTGAAGACGATGCGGATGAAGATGAAGGCTATGAGATTGAAAACAGTCAGGTAGAATCCAGAATCATTCGCAGCCAATTAGATAACAATAATCAAACTCTCTGGACGCTTGAACACGGTCCGTTTCATGAAGATCAACTCAAATCCCTGCCAGACAAAGACTGGACCTTGCTGGTGCAGGCTGTGGACATCTATCATGACGGTGTGGCAGGTTTGCTGGACGAATTCAGCTTTATACCTCGCTGGCGCGTAGATGACATTATGATTAGTTTGGCCGCACCAGGAGGGAATGTGGGCCCACATTATGATAATTACGATGTATTTCTTATCCAGGGTATGGGGCAACGACAATGGGAAATTGGTGGATTTTGTTCAGCCAAATCTGAATTAATTAAACACCCCGATTTACGAATTCTTGCCGAAATGAACTCTGATCAGGAGTGGATACTTAACCCTGGTGATTTGCTTTATCTACCTCCTCTTGTGGCCCATCATGGCGTAGCCATAGACAATTGCATGACTTATTCTGTGGGTTTTAGAGTTCCCGGTTTAGAAGACTTTTTTGATAAGCAGACTGAGCAAATTGCCGAAGAATGTAATCAGGAACTCCGGTATAACGACCCCGATTTAAAACTCCAGAATAATTCCGGGTGGCTTTCAGAGTTAGCCGTGGAAAAAGTTCAGTCCATGATGTTGGCGCGCATTCAGGATAAAAACCAGGTTAGAGATTGGTTGGCAAAATTGCTTACTGAGCCAAAATATTCGATGGATTATGAAAACATGGAAGCTGATGAAGACACAGAATTGCCAGAGGCTAAAAATTTTTTAGCGTCGCTTGAGCAAACACCTGTTCTGCATCGTGATGAGTATTCCCGGTATGTTTATACTGGCAGTGAAGATCAGGCAAATAAATTCTATATTAATGGCAACGATATACCCCTGCCCGAAACTGATACAAATCAGGCGGAGGCTCAACAACTGGTTATTTATCTTTGTAATAACCGTTACTATGAAAGCGAACAATTATGTGCTTTTTTAAAGCATGACGTAATACTGAACTGGTTTATCAAATTATATTATAAAGGCTATTTCTACATTCAAGAATATGAATAAGAGGTACCCCCAAGATCGCTTTACTAGAAAATCAAAATCGTGTATGAGTAATTTCAAAATAGTACAGGCTGACTGGCACAGGGATAAAGACCTGCTTGTTAAAATTCGCAATCAGGTTTTTATAATTGAACAAAAAGTACCTCCAGAGCTTGAGCTGGATGAACTTGACTCCAGCGCCAAACATTTTCTTGCCTATACTCCTTCTAATCAAGCTATTGGCTCCGCCCGGTTTTTAATATCTCGTAATGGCTCGGCACAAATTGGTCGTATGGCTGTGCTCAAAGAATACCGTAACCAAGGTTGTGGTCTGGCTTTGTTACAGGGCTGCTTACAATGGGCTCGACAACAACAATTAAATGAAATAAAGCTTCATGCCCAGAACCATGCTATTCCCTTTTATCAAAAATCGGGGTTTAATATTCGTGGTAGTGAATTTATGGACGCAGGCATACCCCATCATGAGATGGTTTTGATTTTAAACTGAAGGGTGCCCTTGAATATTAAATAGTTTCGTCACGAGAGCGAATAATTATGTCGGAAGAAATTGATTTTAATACACAAATACTGGGCAAAAGCACAGAGAGCCTGATAATTAAAGGTAATGAAAACATCAGCCAGGTTATTACGCACATGGCGCTACAGGCTCGACAGCAAATTGATATATTTAGTTCAGAGCTCGATCATCGAATATTTGATAAGGACGATGTATCCAGAGCTTTTTCAGAATTTGCTCGTTGTAATCGAAGAAGCGAAATCCGAATTTTGATAAAAGATACCACTAAAATTGTACAGTTAGGCCATCGTATGCTTTATCTCAAAAACAGGATACCCAGTTTTGTACATATTAAAGTAGTTAACAAAGATTACCGTGACATCAACCGAATGTTTATTGTGATGGATAATGTAGCTTATATAGAGCAACCCGTCCCCGCTCAGGAAAATTTCAGGGTATGTTACCGCTCTATTCCCCAAGGGCCAGAAAATGTTTTGTTGTTTGATCAGATCTGGAATAAAAGCAAAAGTGATGTGAATTTACGAAGTTTAAAACTCTAGCCCGGCTACAAGGTGAATTGTATTCATGAAATATCCGGGCTAGTTGCTTATACACACAGAAATGTTCACTCAATAGCAAGATTACATTCAACTAAATGATGTCCTTTGTAGGCCAAATCTTGAAAAAAATAGCCGTTTTTGCCGACGTACAAAACATTTACTACACCACTCGCCAGATTTATAAGCGCCAGTTAAATTATCGGGCTTTATGGCGACGTATCAGTGAGCAAGGCGACATAACCCAAGCAATCGCTTACGCTACCAACCGGGGTGACGACAAACAAATAAAATTCCAGGACGCACTTAAACACATTGGCTTCAGGGTAAAACTAAAACCCTACATACAACGTCAGGACGGTTCCAGCAAAGGCGACTGGGATGTCGGCATAGCCATAGATGTAATGAGCATTGCACCAGAAGTAGACACAGTAATATTACTGTCTGGTGATGGTGATTTTGATTTGTTACTGGATAAAGTCTCTAATTCTTTTGGGGTTAGTACTGAAGTGTATGGAGTGGCCAAACTTACAGCCAAATCGTTAATTGATGCCTCCAGTGTTTTTAATCCAATTGATGAAAGCTTGTTGATTTAGGGCCAAAACTCGTACTTAACGTTGGCAGAATATGAATGTTATTGGCAAACCTCATACTGGCCACACAGTTAATTAAAGACGATAATGACGCTTATCAATAGTTTTGTAGGTGTATGTGATTAAATCACTCATAGTGCTGATTTTGGCTTGGTTGTATTTAGTAATATTCGCTACTATTTACCTCTACTACGTGGAAAGACAAGCGCCTTGATCAACCTCAAAACAATAAAATAGAATAAATTTAGCAGGTAGTAAAATGAAAGATGTATTAATTATTGGTGCAGGCAGCGCGGGTCTTGCGCTTGCTTACCGCTTAAAATGTCTTGGAGTAACACCAGACATTATCGACGAAGCTTCTGAAATTGCCTCATCCTGGCGATGCCGCCATGAGCAGCTTACATTGAATACCCATAAAAAGATTTCTGATATTCCAGGTTTGAAAATGCCTGCAGACTACCCTATATACCCAAGTCGCGATCAATACGTTGCGTATATGGAAGATTATGAAAAATTTCTGAATTTACCCATTAAATTTAATACAACGGCTAAATCTATTTCTCGAAATGATGATGGCAGCTGGCTTGTTGATGACGGCTCAGAAAAAATTCAATACAAACATGTTGCTGTTTGCACTGGGTCTGATCACATTCCCTTTATTCCGGACTGGCCAGGAAAAGATAAATTCAAGGGTGAATTAGTTCATGCCGGTGATTTCACTCATGCAAAAAATTATCGCGGAAAATCCATTCTTCTGGTGGGCGCTGGAAATTCTGGTGTTGATATTGGTAATTATCTGGCGAAAGAAGACTTAAAGCCCTCCTGGTTTTCTATTCGCGGAGGTAACTGGATTGCACCAAAATTTTTATTAGGCCCGGCGCAACCCCTTCTTGGATATCTGCAGTTTCTTCCCATGTCTGTATTCGATGTAGGCTTAAAGCTCATGCATAAGGTTTTCTATAGGGATTTACCCGCATTAGGTCTTCCAGAACCCGAGTTGGGCGCAGGCCAGCTTGCCATGAAAAAAAGAATGGTGCCTTCTTTGGATGATGGTTTTATTAATGCTTTCCGCCAGGGAAAATTCGCGGCAATGCCAGAAATAAAACAACTAACTGAAGATTCTGTAGAATTTGTGAATGGAAAAACGGTTAAACCTGATGCGATTATTTGTGCTACTGGATACCGATTAGGGCTGGAATATCTTCTGGTTGATGTTGATGCATTAGATGAAACCGGATTCCCCAAATTTTATGCAGAAGACTCTTCACCCTTATATCCAGGGCTGTGGTTTTTGGGGGTTAATACGTCCATTTTTGGAAACTTTTTTATTCGCCGCCAGGAATCTGAAGCGTTGGCGAAAAAAATTAAACAATCCCTTACTTAGAGCAACCCTAAAATAGGCATGATATAACAGGCAACTTGAAAGCAATCAGCCTGCCGCAGTGGATATTTCTTTATTTAAAAAGTCAATGCGTTGCTGCCAGGCTGTATTAAATTCAGGTGTCCACTTTTGACCAAGTGTATCTCGTACAACAACATAAATGGCATTAAAAAACTGGCCATACATTTCGAGTTGTACACCATTAGATGCGTGTGTTTTTACCTCAAATTTAAGCGTAACTTGCAAATCTTCATCTGGCATAACCAGCAAAGCAATCACTTCATTAAGCATACGGCCGCACATCAGCAAATCCATGTGATCCATTAAACCTCTGGATTCTGGACTTTCACCATAATAATGCTCATACACTGGCTCTGTTAAATCCTCTACCTGTTCTGCTACTAACTCAAGCGATGTTAAAATCAACTCGATAAAACCCATGTATGAAACTCCAGTTTTGAATTAGCGTAACTATAATTAGCGTAACTATAATAAACATAACTATAATAAGCATAACTATGAGGGATATGCGAATCTAAGCCACGTTAGTTGAATTTTCAAGCACATCGCAACACAGAAATAGAAAGATATTATATAAAAATGACCAAGGTCAAAAAAATTATTAATACTGACTAGACATAATGAAATAAAAGGCTTTTGTGCCTGGGAGCTAGTTTTTTTCAAGGATTCTAAAAACAATATCAACCGTTAAGGTTAAATCGTTTAATTTGTTTGCGGCGTCTTTTCCTTCTTTGCTTGCCCTAAAGAAATGAGGAGTCATCATAAGCAGGTCATTAATTTGTTTATTGTTAATGGCTTCAGCTTTGAAATTAAGTTGCTGCTCATCCACAAGGCTAAATCCGGATTCAAACGCATCAGACAAGTTTTGAAGGCCTGATTTTTTAACTTCAGAGTAGCTTACTTCTCTTAATTCTTTTAAATGATCGAGGCCCGGTTCTACTAAAATAACCTTGCCACCACTACGCATTATCTTTGTAAAGCCTTTAAAGCTTTGGAATCCAAATACGCATAAAACAATATCAACACTATCGGGCATAACTGGCGGATGTCGGTTTGTGCCTACAATCCAGCTTATTTGCTTATTTCTTTTTACCGACTCAACAATCGCTTCTTTCGATATATCCAGGCCAATAAAGGTAAAATTACCGGAAACACTTTTACTATTCAGATTATTAAGAACATAATCTAAATAATATCCCTCACCACAACCTGCATCCATAATGCAGGTGTTACTATCATCAACGATTTGTGCCAGTGCGGTTTCAGCTAACTTATCAGCTATGGGAGTATATAAACCCGTATTTAAAAACCGGGTTCGCGCAGACACCATTTCTTTACTGTCGCCCGGATGTTTTGATCTTTTATGCTGAACAGGTAATAAATTTACGTAGCCCTGGCGAGATATGTCAAAACTGTGCCCATTGCCACAAACCAGTTGCCTGTTTTTAAACTCAAGCTGGTTTAATGCAAGAGGCTCACCATCAATAGGGCATGCAAGGTTATTGGCTTTTATAATATTCATTTGCGGGGGCAGTTAACCATAGGTACACAAATAAGCGGTAGCAACAGCCACCTGAAGCTGAAATTTTTTATTTGCGGCTACTTCAAATGTATCCCCAGCGTTAAATGTTTCCCAATCGGCCTTGCCTGGTAGTTTCACTGTCAGTGCACCACTTACTACCGTCACTGTTTCGTGTTCAGTGGTACCAAATTCGAATTCCCCCTGGTACCATTACGCCCACAGTGGCCGGCAAAGTTGCTGTTTCAAATGCAATTGATTTTACCTTACCATCAAAATATTCATTAACTTTTAGCATTTTTATTCCTTACATTAAAGTAATTTTAATTAATTCTAAGATCTAAAATAAGAGGGGCAAAAAACCCCCATAGCAATTTTGTATTATAAGCCGGGCAGATCATTAGCCCGCAAATTTCGCTGAACCTCGTTCTTAAGCGGTAAAAATACGCCGGCCTTATCCGCATAATCTGGCCACTGGCGAACCACTTCCAGTACATGGCTGATAATTTTCGGTGCTTCACGGGAAAAGTTGTTAATCAGCGAAGCAACCTTTAATAAATCATCCAGTACAAAATTATCGCGCTTGCCATTTACAGAAAGCTGGTGGGAATCTACCCAGGGAGACCCTTTTTTATAACTGTAGGCTACATCAAAAGCCGGTGACAAACGCCAGTTAGCTCCTGCCCCATCTAATAAAAAACCAAAGTTTTTAGTGTGGTCGTCATGGTTACGAGCAAGCACGTTAAATACCATACGGCGAAATATTTCTATGGCATCAGCCCGTGGTAATTTTAATTGCCGAGCCACCGCCAGCAACTGCTCATAACTGTAGGTGCCCGGTTTTTTATAATCGGCATGATCCATTGCGCACAGCGACACATAATGAATCTTTCGATTGCCCACCCGATCAAATCGCCGAGTCATAAAATGAGCCCGACCACTTTCAAGTAATAATTCCGAAGGCGAAATATTAATGCCGGCATCCACGGCCATCAGGTAATAGGCATACTCCATGCGACCGAAGCCCTGTGGATCACCAAAGGTTTCACTATCGGTTTTATGCTCCTCAACGCCATCAAATTTTAGCAAATAATGCTCAAATCCATCAGGGGTATCCACCTGCCCGGAGCGTATTTGCGAACGATCGGCACTTACCGCCACCAGCGCTTTAGCCCTAGCACCACCTGCTGATGTGCCCACCTGCAAAATTGCCTGCATCGCCTCGTCGCTTTCCTCAGTAAGCCCTGCGCTTATACCTTGTTGCACATGGGCTCTTTCATCCAGAACCGTTTGTGCCATTGCCACCATGGAGTCCAGAGGTAAATCGCCCCCCTCTTTAACGCCCCGATCAATGGCTGGTGAAAATTCCAGAGCACCCATGCCCCTCATGCCCGTATAAAGCAGTCGCTCCACCGGCGTAAAAGAATGTACATCACGACCCTTTCTCGCCAGCCAGGCGCTGATCACAGCATTACCAAAATCATCCGGCAAGGTATCGGCAAACACCGCTGGCAAACCTCGAAAAGTGTCGAAGTTTAAACCTGCAAATTGATACTTTGTAGCCGCCAGGGGCATGTGCAAAGGTGCTATTTCATGCCCATGTTCGCACCACGACGGTGAAAACTCAAAGGTAGAAAGTCCACTGGCCACATCATAAGCCAGTGCTCCCACCTGTTTTCCCCACAACCGCACTTCTGCGAGATTTTCCATTACCAATCCAGTCCTTCAGATTTTTCTTCAAGTTCACCACCGGAATTGGTACTGGCCCCACGGCTACCGCTTGCCCGTTTACGCTGCTTACCCTTTAGCTTCAGTTGTTCTATAGGGCTGAACACCACTTCAGGTATAAAATTTTCAAGCAAAGCCACCTGATCCAGCACCCTTAGTACCGCAATAACATTAGTAAACTTGCCCTGCCCCGATACCAGTTTTGCATAACTAACCCGCGACAAACCCACCGCATCTGCCAGTTGCTGCTGAGTAAGATTCCGCTCAAGCCGTATCTGATCAATACGCTGCCCTATTTCCGCAGCCACGGCCTGATCTGTCATTGAGTCAAATTTCATAAGGTAAAGATTACTTATTGTTAATGAATATATTAGCCAAAATGATAAGATATATTATCGTTAAGCTAACCTTTAGGATTTAAATTAAGAATAGGCGCAAACTGCCTTTAATGTCAAGATATATTAACTTAAAAGTAGAAATATTGGATTAATGATAAGATATATCTGCATTATAGTGGGCTAAAAAAATATTCCCGGTTCCAGATAAATTTCTCTATCTAGCTGTATTTGTTTAGGCATGATAATTTCCTATTAGAAGTTAACGCAATATAATGATTATCCATCAAGCACCAGGCATGGCAACGCCAATTAAACCGGAACACACTTGAGCAAAAAGAGATAGTCAGATTTCACGATCATCGTCGTCAAAAAAGATATCCTCTCGCCGATCTCCTCGGGAGGTAACATGGTATAAAGCACCGGCGTATTCTATTCGGAGGAGGCTGGCCATTGGAATAATTTAACCAGGAAAATGATGGATAGCAAAACTTGACCCCATTTTTTGTTTTCTTTCATTTTTTCCTGCTGGCGCTAGCATCTCAAAAACCCACATTGACAGCTATAATCCATTGGATTACACTAATAGCTATGCAAACCATAGTCGAACTACCTGAATTCCTGAGAAAATCTGATAAATTACTCAGCAATACAGAAAGGCTTTGCATTATCAACTATTTAGCTGCACACCCAGCAGCAGGTGATATTATGCAAGGCACCGGCGGCATTCGTAAATTAAGGTGGTCTGCACAAGGTAAAGGCAAAAGTGGTGGGGTACGTGTTATCTATTACCATCACAATGAATCGATGCCTTTTATTCTTATTAACACTATTTGGTAAAGGTGAAAAAGCCAACTTAAGCAAATCTGAGAGTAACGATCTAGCCAAATTCACATCGTTACTAATTAAGAACTATGGAGGCCAAAAATGAGTAAAGCATTTGATACTATCAAACAAGGCCTTGATGAAGCTCTAGAGTTTTCAAAAGGCAAAAAAGGAAAAGCAGTGGTGCATGATTTCACACCTGTAGATGTAAAAAACATTCGAGCCCAGGTAGGCATGTCCCAAAATGAGTTCGCATCAGCATTTGGTATAAGTGTTAGTACGCTTCGCCACTGGGAGCGCGGTGACCGAACACCACATGGCCCTGCATTAGTTTTATTAAATGTAGTCGCCAAAGAGCCCAAAGCCGTACTTAAAGCGCTGGGCCACTAAATGCAATCGGGTAGCCGGTTTCAAGGGCGATATCAGGGCCGCGCACAGGCCGCGGGGCCAAGTCTTGCAATCATGCATCCACTGGACGCCATTCAGTTAGTCAGAGGCTAGAATACATTCAAAACGAATCACCCCGCCCTTAATCCTTTTTAGATATCGAAATCTCAATGTTCTTCGAACTACCGGCAAACCATTTCTGAACATAAAGTGTGCCAACAATAGGGGCCTTGCCCTCTTCCGGTACTTCTTTGTAACGCACGCTATTTTTTGTTTCTTTTTCGTACTCAAACTTTACAATGGTGTTAGACATGGTAATCTCTCAAATTAAATTTCAAACATTAAGGTTCCAGATATCAACAAAATAATAACACAGGCACAAAATAAAGCAGTTTCAATACTGAAAACGCTAGTGGTTGTAGCAATCATTGGTTTTTGCGTTGCGCTGTATCATCAGCGTAATATGGTTTCTGGCATTGCGCCTGATATTCAGGCTCCACTCGTCTCTGGTGAATCATTCAATCTTGATGAAGCACGAAGCGAGGGGCCTGTATTGATATATTTTTGGGGGTCCTGGTGTCCTCTATGCCGGGTAGTTTCACCAGCAGTTGATTCCATTGCACAAGATGCCCTCTCAAATAAGCACAATGTACTCAGCATTGCATTAACATCAGGCAACGATGCCGATATCACAAAGTACCAAAACGAGCATGCCTATGCTTTTGAAACCCTGAACGACAACGACGGGCGTTATAGCCAGCAATGGGGAGTTTTGGTTACGCCCAGTATTTTTATTATTAATCAGCAAGGTGAAGTTACCTATGTGAGTACTGGAGTGACTTCAGAATGGGGTATGCGAATAAGATTGTGGTTGGCGCGTATGTTGGCCTGAATAATTTTTAGAGGCTCCCCTTATAGCTTATTCACCATAATTTCTTTTAAAAATATTTTCGCCCACCAACTCAATTTTCATTTTTATCATCCAGTCCATGCTTTGTAGCAAAGGCAGATACTTTTTCTGGTTCTGCTTTAAAATTGCCAATGTATGAACAATAGCTTTCAGTTTGGATAGGCCAGTGATTGCTTATCCGTTTGATGGCATGGCAATAACACACGGATAAGGGTCGTTCTCATTGCATGCAAGAAGATCGTTTAATTTAAGGGTAGTTTGTGAACCTATCGATATTTTCTTAAGAAGAAACTACTATAGTTAAGTAGATGAGAAAAGGGCTTTGAAAACCATTTATTTTATTAATCAAGGTTAGATATGAAAAAAACCAACTTACTTACTTTTGTAACAACGGCTACTCTGATTGCGCTCTGTTCCACCACATCAGCCGCATCAGATGAAACAGAAACCACCCCAGTAGCTGCGCCAATAGCTGAAACAATTGAAGAATCACAAACTAACGACCTATCAACTATTACTGAACCCGCTGCTATTGAAGACATTGAAACTGAAGAATCTGCAGCTACTGAAACAGTCATTACTCCGCCCGTCAGCGATATTCAGTACACTTGCCAGCACGATAATTCTGAACGTATCATTCGAGTATTTAATGATACAGCCACTGGATTAGCCTGTGAAGTCACTTACGAAAAATCATCTGGCACACAAACTTTGTGGAGTGCTGGATACGATAAAGAATACTGCGCACAGAAAGCGTCTGATTTTGCTGCAAAACAAGTCGGTTGGGGATGGCGTTGTGTGAACAAGGAAGGTGTTGAAATATCCGTTCAGATAGAATCACCCATTGTTGAATCTTCTGTGACAGAAGCTCCAGCAGAAATAGAAGAAATTAACACAGAAGCTCCAGAGGTAGAATTACCGGAAGCAGAAACGTCTGAAGCTGAAATGCCTGAGGTAGAAGCTTCCACCAACGAATAGACATGGCCGAAACGCTTTTGTTTAAGAGATGTAATCGCTAGCCCGGATATTTCATGAATACGCTACAATTCACCTTGTAGCCGGCATGATTGCTGGGATTGTTACATTTATGCGAAAAGACAGTTTGTACCAGGC
>Ga0209345_10001595_pt1 | contig 26707 bp, 20 predicted proteins | sample Cruoilmetagenom7_FD_187294 | JGI IMG/M metagenome (GOLD analysis project Ga0209345, IMG submission 187294) | Oil polluted marine microbial communities from Coal Oil Point, Santa Barbara, California, USA - Sample 7 (SPAdes) (version 2) | ecosystem: Environmental > Aquatic > Marine > Oil seeps ...
CATGCGCCGTGCCGCCGCCTTCACCGACCTTTTCGAGTTTGGTCGCGCGGAGCATTGTAAAAGTTTCGCTGGTCATGCCGGGGGAGGAGGAGAAGCGGCCGAGATTTTCGATTGCGCCCGCACGGTAGCCGGTTTCTTCTTCCAGCTCCCGCCCGCCCGCCGTCTCGACCGCTTCGCCTGCTGTCTCGTCGCCAACCAATCCGGCGGGAAGCTCAAGACAATTGGCCTTGAGCGGCACCCGATATTGTTCGACCAGGAGGATATGATCGCCGGCCGGATCGCTATCGATAGCGAGGAGAACCGCGGCGCCGATCCCGCGCACGCGGCTCACATATTCCCACCGGCCTTCCTGATGGATTGCCAGATAGTTTCCGGTCCAATGGGTCGTTTTAGGATCGGTCAACGCAAATGGTGACTATTCGTCCAAGTGCATTTCGGTCGCGGTAATGCCGTTGAGCAGTCCGTTTTCAAAATTGCCATTGTCGAACGCGGTCGTGATGGCGTTGGCTGCGCCATTGGCTTCACCTTGGTCGATATTATTACCGACAACGGCCACTTCCTGATCGTTGACTGCGATGTAGATCAACGCATCGGCATCGGTTGCTGCGCGCGCAGTTTCGGCCGCCGCATCGCTGTCTTCACCGTTGGTCGAATCGACGATAAGGATATGGATATCATTGCCATCTTCGCTATGTTTGGTTGCAAGCCGTTCATTGATATTCGCGACTGCTTCCGCGCCGACCTCTTCCGCAAACTCGCCGGTCTCATCGGTAAAGCGATCACCATGAGGGGCATCGGCTTCACTGCTGTCCGCTGAATCGGCGTCGGAGCCAGCCGCGTCTTCGCCGCCGCTGCAGCCTGCCAATGCGATGCTCAGCCCTGCGGCCCAGATAAATCCTGAAATTGCTTTTGTCATAATGCCCCTCGTTCGTGTGGTGATACGCGACCCGTAATGACGATTAAGCGGCTTTCTTGGTCTTTGTCTAGCTGCTCAATCGTTCGATAATCGCGTCGACCGCGCCATTGAAGCCGTCCGTGACGTCTCCGGCATCAAACTTCGCGGCCATTGCCGCCTCGGCCGCGTCCGTGAACGCGTCGTCCAAAGCGGCGGCTGCACCGCTTGCAGGAACAATCCCGACATGCTCGTCCGCTGCCGCGATCAGGATCAGCGCGCCATTGTCGCTGATGCCGTTCGAGGCGATCATTTCGGCGGCTTTTTCTTCAATGTCCTGATCGTCCGTGGTCAGAATCACGGCGATCCGGATTTCGTGGCCGCTCTCTTCATGGAAAGCGGCGAGCCGTGCGTTTAGCGTGTCACCAAAGCCATCTTCGAGCAGGCCGATATCTTTGACATATTCGATGGGTTCAGCCGGCTCGGCGGAACTCGCTGCGCCCTCTTCTGCGGCCGGTGCTTCGGCGTTTGCCTCATCCGCTTCGCTGCTGCCGCATGCGACAAGCGCGATCGCGGCGCCTGCCGATACAATAAGGCCCAGTCTACGCATCTCGTATGTCCCCCTAATTGCCGAGCCGCGCGATCAGCGCATCGGCTCCGGAGTTTAATCCCTCGGCCAGCTCGTCTTCCTCGAAGTGTGCGATCATCGCGACCTCGGCATCGGTGGTAAAGGCCTCGTCCAACCCTTCACCGACAATGGCCAACGCTTGGTCCGCTCCTGCCACATAGATCAGCGCATCGGCGCTGCGTTCGGCGCGCATCTCCTCGGCGACTTCCTCGATATCGCGGCCTTCGGTGCTCATCCCTGCGATGATATGGATGTCGTGCCCGCTGTCCGCGTGAAAGCTGGCCAGCTTCTCATTGAGGCTGGCAATCAGGCCGGCATCGACAAGCCCGCCCGTCGCGTCTTCGGCATAGGTTGCCGCATCATGGTCGATGACCGCCTCCGCCATCTCTTCCGGCGCGGTGTCTTCGGCGGTTTCCGCTGCGTCGCCGGATTGGGCGGTTGCTGCTTCGCCGCTGCAGGCGCTCAATGACAGGGCGAGGCCGATTGCGCCTGCCGGGATGGTGTGGATCAGTTTCATTGCGATGCTCCAATTGCGCCAAAGCATGGGCCATCGCATATTTCTCTCATTTGAAACAGACCGGTCTTGAAACGCCGCGCGAGGCAGCCGCGCTTGGCGGGCTGGTGCGGCTGTGCAATAGCGCAAACCAGAAAATGAAGAGGGGAAGCGTCTACATGTTTGGTGAATTCAGAGACTTTATAACGCGCGGGAACGTGATCGATCTGGCGGTCGCGGTAATCATCGGCGCGGCTTTTGCGACGATCACGACCTCGCTTACCGAAGATATTATCATGCCGATCGTCAGCTGGATCTTCGGCGGCGCGGATTTGACGACCCTGTTTATCCGGCTGGGTGATATCCCGGCGAGCTATGCCGGATCGCCCGAAGATTATGCGGCGCTGAAAGAGGCAGGCGTTGCGATGATCGGCCTTGGCCAGTTCATCACCGTGCTCATCAACTTCATAATCCTCGCTTTCGTCATCTTCATGATGGTGCGTCAGGCGAACAAGATGATGGCCAAGAGGGCAGCCGAAGAAGCCGAAGAAGATACCGGCCCCAGCGAAATCGATTTGCTGACCGAGATCCGGGATCAGTTGAAGAAGGAATAGAGTTGTTTGTCAGAACGTTGCTAGCGCAACGTCGCCGCACCGGCCCGCTCCCCCACCCGGCCTCCCACTCAGTGTATTCTATGGGAGGCCGGGTGGGGGAGCGGGCCGGTGCGGCGCTCGAACGAATGTGAGAGTCTGACAAACCAAACCCCCTATTTTCAGGCCTTTTCCCCTGCTCACTTCCCATTAACGCGGGAACCCCTATATTGGGGGTGCCGGACTTGTTTCGGCTATGGCGATAAATTGTGTCGTGCAATAGATGCAGCGGACCCGGGGGCAGTACCCGGCGGCTCCACCAAAAAGGGCGGTTTTCCAACCGGATTTCGCCTTTCCCGATGGGGCCGAACCAGGATCGACGTGTATTGAAAAGCGACAACTTTTGCCCGGCCTGAATGCGCCGTGAAACCGTTCACAACTCATAAGAGCAAACGATAACGACGCTCTTGCTATTGCTGCGTAACCCAAAGCTTCACAGCTTAAGTTACTAGGTAAATAACGGGGTTCGGACCACACCCGGCAACAGAAGTGGAAACCGGCGGTTTGGGGAGCACCGAGCAACAGAAGCTCCCCACTTTATCTCCGTCAGACCTTCGGCTTTGCCTCAGGCGCCGCACCGACCGCTCCCCCTCCGCTACCCGTTGCACTCCCGGCAATCGGGGTCCTTGCACGCGCGCTTGTGCATCTCGGCGAGCTTCGCCTTCAGCATCTCAAGTGCCGCCCCGGCGTCCGGCTCCTCCCCGCCGGCAAAGCGTATCGCCGCCTCGTCCGCGCGTTTGAGCAGCGTCACCAGTATCGCATCCGAATAACGTTTCTTGTACACCGCCACCTTGCCGCCAGAGACGACCGGCTCCCACACCCCCTCCACCGCCCGCTCAAACGCCGCCGCTTCCAGCACCGGGAGAGCCTCGCTCAACGCTCGCTCCCATGCGTCTGCGAAATCCGGATCGCGCCGCCGATGGCGATAGGCGCTGGTCGAGGAGATATGGGCAATCCTGCACGCATCCCGCACACACCCTGTTCGCGCCAGCGCATGCAGAAATTTGCGTTTGCGCGGCTCCGTCCACCCGTCATGCCGGATGCGATAGGGGCGCAGGCTGGCTGCGGGCGTGGAACATATCGCGGGAAGGCCCGGCGGATCGGGATCGGCCATAGTCCGGCTCCTCTCAGTTTGGTGGAGCCGGGTTATTTATACTATCCGGGGGTCTGTAGGACAGGAAATAGGATTGTCGGCTAAGCTAATGCCAACGTTTGATCGTCGTGGGTCGAGAAATTAGATTAGAGTTCTAATAGATCATTTTCGACTTTAGCGATATCTAAAAACAATTGCCGCTGCGTAGGATCATCTGACGAATGAGTAAATTGACGGATCACTTTTTTTCGGCTCGCCCAAATTTGTTCATGATCACGCTTATCCCTAGTCTGATTTGATACCGCTTTTTCAATAATTTCATTTAACTTTTTATAATCTTTTTCGTAAATTCCAAATTTTCGTGCTATCGCTTCATATAAGTAAATAGAAGCATTCATGACTAAGTGATTACGCTTATCAGAGCGGCATATTTGTATAGTTTCTGTATAGTAGTCATAACCTCTCTGTGGATCACCGAATTCAAATTCGAATAACCCTTTTGCAGCAATCACATAAGCTTTGGCGTCATTTCCTACAGCATGCTTCTCAAAACCAATGATGTATTTTCTCGCGTTCTCTTCATCACTCAAATAAATATAACTTAGTGTTGCTAGATTCCACAAAAGCCATTCATTCGGGTGTAACTCCAACCCTGTCGCAGCCGCTAAAGCGGCTTCTTGATATCTAAACAAATGCACGAAATTTACGAAGGCGAGGGTAATTGCCGCTCTCGCTTGAAATGGTTGGTCGATAAACCACTTTGTTGCTTCTTTTTCGGCAGTAATGAAATTCCCGGCTTCAACTGCTGATAGTGCTTTGGCCTCGTGGGCGTCCCTCGTGAATTTCGTTTGAGGGAAAAAGTCATCGCCACCAATCTCGTATTGATCTGCAAGCCAAATAGCTTGGGCAAGAGCGTTTTCAGTGGGGCGCAATATTCCAGACCGCAAAAGCTTCCGGGCCTTTCGTCGAGGCATTTCCTCATCAACAAGTTTACTAACCCAGCCAATCCAGAGTTCGCTCACATTAGTAGTTATGTGGGCTTTCTGCGCCAGCGCTTTTGCTGGTTTTTTGGCGAACTTCGAAGAAACACCGTCGATTTCTGCGGCGGCAAGTTCGGCGCTTTGAATCCAAGGATCGAAACGAATGATGTCACTTTGCCGTAGAGATTTCAGCGCTTCATCGGGAGCATCAACCATTGTAAAAAATCTAGTGGCTGATCGTAAAACGTATCGATCATCAGCATTCAAAAAAAGGGCTTGTCGTAAATGTTCTTCGGCTGACCTAAATTGGCCTAGCCGAGTATACAATCTCGCAATTTCAACGTGGGCGAGGGTATTCCTTGGTGAGTTCCATAGACTCCTTTTTAGGCGGCGTATTTTCTCAAATACGATATTATCTAATGACTCATCTATGGGAGTTTTTGAGTATTTGATCCTTGCATTCTGATGTCCGATGATTGTGGACGCACGTTCAATAACCATCTCTTGCATCGGTTGTTCTTGCGCTAGTATACCTCTGGCGCCTTCTACTGCTATTTTTCGATTTCCAGCGGCAATGCCGGCATCCATAATATCGACGAAATCTTCAGCAGTATTCCCTGTTCGCCAAAACTTGACCAGATCATCAAACTGGTCTGCCGTGGTCGGAGGGTGTTCGGGAAAGTTCACCAGAGGTAATATTTCTAAAGTCGGTGTATTCAATAGCGAGCGCCAGCGAGGAACTACTGTCCGGCGCAGGTTCCGACGTCCAGCTGTGCTCATGCTGCTTTGACTAACAGTCTTTGACGCATGAAGTTAAGCGTAGAAATATATCTCTCTAACCCATAGCGATTCTGGTTGCCTTGCCGGTTTTTGGGGTGGCCCCTCTGCAAGGGGTCTGGCTCACAGAGTTCGCGGACCATTTGGACTAGTTTTTTTATTTCTTCTTCGACACCCGGTCCGAACTGACTTGCCGCTGATGCAGTCATAACGTCAATCAAGTCAGAGAAGACGTTTTGCCAATATGGTAGAGCCTTCTGAAAACTATCTTGAGAACCCCCGGCTGCGTTGAGCGGTCTCACCTCGGGGCGTAGTCGCGGAATGATCTCCGGCGTTAACATTCGAGCGGTGACCATGTAGAATACTAGGCTACCGAGATTGTAGATATCTCCGACAACCCTTGAGATTTTATCTGAAGGGTGTTCGCAATTTCTATCTACAGGTTAGAGCTGCTCGGGTGGAGCAAACCTCTTATCTCCCGCGCAAAGTAAACCATCATGATCCGCCGGATAAAAATGACTAGTTGCACGCCCCAGATCCGATACCTTGTGTAGGCTCATATCGAAGACCAGCGCGTTGGCCGGTTTTAGATCATTGTGCGCGACGTCTGCGCCATGAAGTTGAGAAGTACCCACAAAAAAGTTGTGCAACGCTGTGACTGACCACAAAAGATCAAAAGCCACCTGTTTTTTCACATGCTTGCGAAGGTCGCCATCGGCCTTTTCAAAAATTAGGTAAAAAACACGGTCGCGAACGCCAGCGGAAACCAACTCCTGATCGCCGTAATCGAGAGCGGTTACCACTCTATCCATGTTATTGCCGCGACAGTGATCTAATACGTTGCGCTCGAAAACGTGGGCATTGAATGCTTGCTGTAGAACAAGCAATGGGTCGTCGTGTCCGTTTGAAAACATGCCTAGGTCAGCCGCTTTCAAAAAAGCTTGTTCGTCATTGTCGTCTTTGACGAGGTAGCCCACTGAAAACTAGCCTGGTGTTAGACCCGGGGACATCGAAATTTGCTCAGTAACTAGCCACTTTTTCCCTGTCAGTGAAGCTCCCGTCAATTCTTCCGCTGCCGACATTTCTATACTTCAACCTTGTTTAGAGAATTCTTGGCTAGCATACTTCATTACATTCAACTTGTAACGTGCTGTTCCCCACTTCCCCCACTGCTTCCCCCGCGCTAAACCCCTCCCGACTCATTCACCGCCTCACCGTCGGTCGCTGCGCCCCCGCGCAGTCCCCCTTCCGGCGTCGGGCATAGGATCACGAAGAAGGACCACACCCTTGACGCAGACAGGCCACGACACGCTTTCCACCCGTTCCTCCCTCACGGTCGAGGGGCGCACCGTTCATTATTATTCGCTGGCCAAGGCTGCCGAAAAACTCGGCGACGTGTCGCGGCTGCCTTTCTCGATGAAAGTGCTGCTCGAAAATCTGTTGCGGTTTGAGGATGGGAATACGGTTACCACGGACGACGTGCAGGCCTGTGCGGACTGGCTGAAGGAGCGCAGGATTTCGCGCGAAATTCAGTATCGCCCGGCGCGCGTGCTGATGCAGGACTTTACGGGGGTTCCTGCCGTGGTCGATCTGGCCGCGATGCGCGATGCGATGACGCAGCTTGGCGGGGAACCGGAACGCATCAATCCGCAGGTGCCGGTGCATCTTGTCATCGATCACTCGGTGATGGTTGATGAATTCGGCACGCCGCAAGCGTTTGAGCATAATGTCGAGTTTGAATATCAGCGCAATATGGAGCGCTATGAGTTTCTGAAATGGGGTGCGGGCGCGTTTGATAACTTCAAGGTTGTGCCGCCGGGCACGGGCATCTGTCATCAGGTGAATCTGGAAAATCTTGCCCAGGGTGTGTGGTCGAGCACGGACGCGAATGGCGATCTGGTCGCCTATCCCGATACATTGGTGGGCACGGATAGCCATACGACGATGGTCAACGGGCTGGGCGTGTTGGGCTGGGGCGTTGGCGGGATTGAGGCTGAGGCCGCGATGCTGGGGCAGCCGGTGTCTATGCTGATCCCCGAAGTGGTTGGCTTTCACCTCACCGGCGCGATGGCCGAGGGCGTAACGGCGACGGATCTGGTGCTGACAGTTGTACAGATGCTGCGCGAAAAGGGCGTGGTCGGGCGCTTTGTGGAATTTTACGGATCGGGGCTGAAGGCGCTGACGCTGGCGGACCGGGCGACGATTGCGAATATGGCGCCGGAATATGGCGCGACCTGCGGCTTCTTCCCGATCGACGAAAAGACCACCGACTATATGCGCCTGACGGGCCGCGAGGAATGGCAGATCGCGATGACGGAAGCCTATTGCCGCGCGCAGGGCCTGTGGCATTCGGTTGAGGACGCGGACCCTGTGTTCACCGACACGCTGGAGCTGGATATGGGCGCTGTCGTGCCGAGCCTGGCCGGGCCGAAGCGGCCGCAGGACAAGGTGATCCTTCCCGAGGTGGATGAGCTGTTTAATGGCGAGATGCAGAGCGTTTATGGCCGTGCGGGCAAGCGCGTGCCTGTGGACGGGCTGAACCATGATATTGGCGATGGCGATGTTGTGATTGCGGCGATTACGAGCTGCACCAACACCTCCAACCCCGCTGTGATGGCGGCGGCTGGGCTGGTCGCGCGGAAAGCTCGCGAAAAGGGTTTGACGGTCAAGCCATGGGTGAAGACGTCGCTCGCGCCGGGATCGCAGGTGGTGACGGACTATCTCGACAAGGCGGGCTTGAGCGAAGATCTGGACGCGATGGGTTTTGATCTGGTTGGCTATGGCTGCACGACGTGCATCGGCAATTCGGGGCCGCTCGCTGCGCCTATTAGCAAGGCGGTGAATGAGAATGATATGGTGGTGGCCAGCGTGCTTTCGGGGAATCGCAACTTTGAGGGGCGGGTGTCTCAAGATGTGCGCGCGAACTTCCTCGCGTCGCCGCCGCTGGTCGTCGCCTATGCGCTGAAGGGCACGGTAACCGAAGATATCACGACCACGCCATTGGGGCAGGGGACGGACGGGGCGGATGTGTTCCTCGCCGATGTCTGGCCGAGCAATGCGGAAGTCGCCGGGACGATTGCGGCGCATGTGAACCGCGATATGTTCGAAAGTCGCTACGCCAATGTGTTCGATGGGGACGAAAAGTGGCGCGCCATCGATGTTGAGCCAAGCGCGACCTATACGTGGCGCTCGGGCAGCACCTATGTGCAAAACCCGCCCTATTTTGAGGGCATGACGATGGAGCCGGAAGCGATCGAGGATATCGTGGATGCGCGTCCGTTGGCGCTGTTCGGTCAGTCGATCACGACGGATCATATCAGTCCTGCGGGGGCTATCAAGGCAGACTCCCCGGCCGGAAGTTACCTGCAAGACCATCAGGTTAACCGCAAAGACTTCAACTCCTACGGTTCACGCCGCGGCAATCATGAAGTCATGATGCGCGGCACCTTCGCCAACATCCGCATCAAGAACCAGATGCTCGAAAATGTCGAAGGCGGCTTCACCAAATATATCCCGACCGGCGAACAAATGCCGATCTATGACGCCGCGATGCTCTACAAAGCCGAAGGCACGCCGCTCGTCGTCATCGCCGGCAAGGAATATGGCACCGGCTCCTCCCGTGACTGGGCCGCCAAAGGCACGAACCTTCTCGGCGTGAAGGCGGTTATCGTCGAAAGCTTTGAGCGAATTCACCGTTCGAACCTCGTCGGCATGGGTGTGCTTCCGCTGCAGTTTGCAGAAGGCATCGGCCGGGATTCACTCGGCATGGACGGCTCAGAAACCTTTACGATCACGGGTGTCGCAAGCCTTGAGCCGCGCCAGAATGTCGAGGTCACCATGACGCGTGCTGATGGTTCGACAGAAACTTTCGAAACCCTGTGCCGCATCGATACCGCCAACGAGATGGAGTATTTCCGTCACGGCGGGATCCTCCATTATGTCCTGCGGAATCTGGCTGCATGATTCGAAACGATCTCGGATCTGACCGCAATACCGATCTTGCTGGGCAATGGTCGGATAAATTTGAAGTCACGATAAGGGGAGAATCGAAAAGATCTAAGGCAATTTTGGCGAGCTGTTATTTGGAAGAAACTCTTCGAAACTTGCTGCTATTAAGTTTGGTTCCAATCGGCTCCACCAAAGATGCGCTGCTTGATGGCCCTCAGGCGCCGTTGGGTAATTTCAACGCGAAAATTGATTGTTGCTATCGAATGGGGCTCATTTCCAAGGATGTGTCTACGAGTCTTCACTTGGTCAGAAAAATTAGAAACAGGTTTGCGCACACACTTTCAGATTGCAGTTTCGAAGACTCCGAGATCAAGGATCGCGTAGCGGAATTACATCGACTCAATGACGTAGCTACGACCGAACGGAGAGCCACGTTCTCCTCCGGCTCGATTGGTGATTTTGAAAAATCCGTGTCATTCTTGGTTTTCTATTTGCAGTTGATCATTCAGAAAACTCCTGATCAGTGTCCGAGCTGCGGCGAGGCAATGCCGGGCCGTCAGGAACTAAAGGAAAGGCCTCCCGACTAGAATTCTTCCGTTTTTGAGATCTTCATTTTGGGATTTAATGAGTAGGTCTACACACTACTCCTCTGGTCCTCTGGCTCGTCGATCTCCATTGGCGGCGCATAGTCCAACCGCCCAATCTCGCTGACCCTGTCATCCTCCATCCGCCCTTCGACCAGCTCGTATCCGAGCAGGGCGAAGATAGGGCCGCGCAGGGAAATCGGGCTGGCATTGCCAGATCGATAGGCGCAGGTTCCTGCGGTTAAGCGCTTCGCCCCTACGAAGCCAGTTTCAGCGGAGTTCCTGCGGCTTCGGGTTTTTCCGTGCTCTTGGCGCTGAGGCCATTGAAAAGCGTATTGACGGCAATTCTGAGATTTTCGATCGTCGCGCTTTCATATTGCGGGATCAGTTTCGGATCGCAAAAGGGCGCGAGCATCAAATTGACCGGTGACATTAGTCCATCGATCGTCATGCCCGGAAATTCACCATCGGAAATCGCTTCGGCAAGGATGGTCGCCATATAATGATCGGCCAGATCGACATAGCTCATCACGACATCGTGATGCTCATCGCCAAGCGCCATACAGGCCAAGAAATAGTCGGGATCTTCTTCGTAGCGCGCGCGCTTCACCACGAAACGCTGGGCGAAAAATTGATAGAGCTTTTCACGGGGCGGCAGATCGCTCTCGACGACCTTTTCCATGTTTTCATTCAACTCGCTGAACCAGCGTTCGGCGAATGCTTCGAACAGGGCTTCCTTGTTCGGGAAGAAGCGATAGACATTGGATTGCGACATGCCGCAGGCATTGGCGATATCGGTCACGCTTGGTGATATCGGCCCGCGTTCGCGGATAAGCTGTTCGGCAGCTTCCAGCAATTGCTCGGCAGCAGCTTCGTGATCGGTTTGGGGGCGGGCCATGATTGTCTCCTTGCCACGACTGTATCATATTAGCATTACAGTTCTATGATAAACGATAGTTAATATCAATTATTATTTTGACAAGGGTGAATTGTCGCACCTTGCTGGTGCGCCTATGCCTTTCCTATCGGTCATAAGGCTTGCGATATATGGACAATGCTGAGGAAGACGAGGCGACGGATCGCGATCCGGTAAGCGGTTCAATTGCGCTTGCGCGGCGCTGGTGGCGCATGGTCTGCCGCGAGATCGACCAGGTGGCGGTGATCGAAAAGGTGCGCGGCGAATCCGGCTGGACGCCGCGTTATGCCTTCATGACCTGCATGTCGGCCGGTATTGCGATCCTTGGAATGCTGCTGTCATCGCCTGCGGTTGTTATCGGTGCCATGCTGCTTTCGCCGTTGATGGGGCCGATTCTCGGCATCGGTTTTGCACTGGCAATCGCAGATTATCGCTGGCTGAGGGAGGCGGGCAAGGCGCTGGCGCTCGGCACGATCATCGCGATCGTTTTTTGCGCGCTCATTGTCGCCATGTCCCCCTTGCAGACTATTACATCGGAAATCGCCGCACGGACCCGCCCTAATCTGTTCGATCTGGGTGTCGCGCTTTTCTCGGCGCTGGCCGGCGCATATGCGATGATCCGGGGCCGGGACGGCACGATTGTCGGGGTCGCTATCGCGACTGCCCTGATGCCGCCTCTCGCGGCCATTGGTTTTGGTCTGGCGACGTTCAATTGGGCGGTGTTTGGCGGTGCGTTTTTCCTGTTCTTTACCAACCTCACCACCATCGCACTGACTGCTGCCGTGATGGCGCGCGTTTATGGTTTCAGCAGTTATCTTTCGAGCAAACAGACGGTTACCCAATCCGTCGTGATCGTCGCCGTCTTCATTGCCTTGGCCATTCCGCTGGGCTTTTCACTCCGGCAAATTGCATGGGAGGCCAATGCGACCCGGCAGGCGCAGGCCATGGTTGGCGACGAATTCGGCGACGCAGCGCGTATCTCGCAGCTCGATTTCGATTTCAGCACCGATCCGATAACCCTCAACGCATCGGTGCTGACGCCGCAGATCGTGGGCGGGGCGCAGGAGCGCGCGCAGCGCACGCTTGAGCGGGAACTTGGCCGGCCGGTTGCGGTGGATCTCCGGCAGTATCGGGTCGATACCGAAGGGACGACCGATGGTGCTGAGCTGGCGCTGGCACGGATGCGTGAGCAAGCCGCTGCGAGCGAGGAAGAGATTTCTGATCTGACTGATCGGCTGGCGCTAATCGCGGGGGTTGATGCGGGTGAAGTGACGGTGGACCGCAATGCCCGCCGTGCCATGGTGCGTGTCAGCGCGCTCCCCGGCGCGGAACTGGCAACCTACTATGCGTTGGAACAACGAGCCAGCGCCCGAGCCGAGGATTGGGACGTGCGGGTCATTCCGCCAGCCGAGGCTCTGCCATATATATCCTTTGCGGACGGCCAGCCTGATGCGGGCGGGCGGCGTAGCGCCAGTCTCGCCATCTGGGCGGCCCAGCGGATGGCAGTGCCGGTTGGTGTGACCGGAGAGGATGCCCAGGCCGCCGCGGTTATCGCACTATTGGCGGAAGCAGGAGTCGATGCCGTGCGTGTGGACGGGACTGCGCCTGACGATCGCGTGCAATTGCGCTGGATGGCACCGGGCAGCGGCGAAGCGGAGTAGGCCGACCAGTCTAGGTCGCCGGTGCGGCGATGGCTGTCTGTAACCAGTTTGGCATGTCCAATTCCGCCATATCCTCGACCCGGCGATGCTCGACACTGAGGCCGAGGTTCGGATAAGCGACGCGTTGGCGCTTCGCATCGGCCTGATCCAGTGGAACGGCAATCAGGCGGCGGTTCACCTTGTTGCGATAATGCATCCGGGCCGTGTTTTCCTGCCCGACATAGCACCCCTTTTCGAAATCGACGCCGTTCAGTGCCTCGGCATTGCATTCGAGCCAGAGCGTCTTGTCGCTGCCTAGTTCCGCGATGCCTTCGGTTACACCTTGCGACAGGCGGTGGGCGTGCCAGCCAGTCGCTGGCTCACCCGCTGGTGCCAGCCAGCGATGGCCAAGCGCCGCAAGGCGCGGGTCCGCCGGATGGTCTGCCGCATCGGCCGACCAGTGAACGGCCAATGTGTCGTCCCGGGCGATGGTGATGGGCCGGCGCAGGCGATAAATCGTCAGCCGCCGTGCAAGATTATCAGCTTGCTCATGCTCGCAATCGACCAGAATATCTTCGCGATCGGCCCAAAGAATGAAATCGAACAGCGCCTTGCCCTGCGCCGTGAGCAAGCCAGACCATTGCGGAGCGTTCGGCTGAACGGCATCAACATTCTGTGTGACGAGCCCTTGAAGAAAGTCCCGGACACCCTCCCCGGAAAGGCGAAGAAGCGCGCGGTCAGAAAGGGTGGTTTCAAGCATAGGCTTCAATTAGGGATTGGGTCATGCGAAGGGAAGCCGCATGACTGATATTCTCACGATCCGTCGCCCGGACGACTGGCACGTTCATCTGCGCGACGGCGCGATGTTGGAAGCCGTGGCGCCGTACACCGCCCGCCAGTTTGCCCGCGCCATCGTGATGCCCAACCTTCGCACGCCGGTAACCACAGTGGATGCCGCGAGGGCCTATCGCGACCGGATTCTTGCAGCGCTTCCAGCGGGATATGATTTTACTCCGCTGATGACCGCTTATCTGACCGACACTATCGATCCCGTTGAATTGGCGATCGGCCATGCGCAGGGTGTGTTCACGGCTGCCAAGCTCTATCCTGCGGGTGCGACCACCAATTCCGACAGCGGTGTGACCGATATTGCGAACATAAGCGGGTCGCTTGAGCAGATGGAGGCGCTGGGCATGCCGCTTCTCATCCATGGTGAAGTCACCGACGCCGATATCGATATCTTCGACCGTGAGGCCGTATTTATCGAGCGTGTTCTTGAACCTCTGACCCGCCAATTCCCCGCGCTTAAGATCGTCTTCGAACATATCACAACGGCCGATGCCGTGCAGTTTGTGGAAAAAGCCGGGCGCAATATCGCCGCGACGATCACCCCGCATCACTGCATCATCAACCGTAACGCGATCTTCGAACGCGGCATCCGTCCCCATGCATATTGCCTGCCCGTTGCTAAACGGGAACAGCATCGGCTGGCCGTACGCGGTGCGGCGGTATCCGGATCTCCCAAGTTCTTTCTCGGTACGGATACGGCGCCCCATGCCCGCGCGGACAAGGAAACGGCCTGCGGATGCGCCGGCATCTTCAACGCGCCCTATGCGCTGGAAAGCTATGCTGGCGTGTTCGAAGCAGAAGGTGCGCTGGACAGTTTCGAAGCGTTTGCATCCGAGAATGGTCCGCGCTTCTACGGTCTGCCGCTTAATGAGGGAACGGTCACCCTGAAGCGCGCGCCAGTCGATGTGCCACAGAATTTGGTCGCAGGCGGCCAAGAACTCGTGCCCTTCCAGGCTGGCGAGACGCTTGGCTGGACGCTCGACCTGTAAGCTGGATCAGCCCGCAATGCGTGCGTGCGTCCGGTTCGTTCGTGCCGTACGGATTGAGTCGAACGTAAACAGCGCCAACCCTGTCCAAATCAACGCGAAACAGATGATCTGTCCGCTGTTCAGCGGTTCGTTGAAGACGAACACGCCGATCAGAAAAACCATGGAAGGCGCCACATATTGAATGAAGCCGAGCGTTGTCAGCGTCAGTCGTTTGGCGGCGGCGGCGAACAGCATCAGCGGGATCGATGTGACAGCGGCTGAGAAAATGAGCAGCATATCGGTTTCCATGTCTGTGCCAAACATCAGCCCGCCAGTAACCCCCAACCAGATAAGATAGGCGATGCACAGGGGGCTGAGCAGCGCCGTCTCAACCGCCAACCCTTCTATCGCACCTGCATCGGTCACTTTGCGAATATAGCCATAAAGCCCGAAAGAGACCGCCAATGTGAGGCTGATCCAAAGCGTATCGAGCGCGCTGGTTGCCAGAATTGCAATGCCGATTGCGGCAAGGATGATGGCGGCGATCGTCGCTGGCCTGAGCTTTTCCTTCAGCAGAACCGTGCCGAGCGCTACATTGAACAGTGGATTGAGGAAATAGCCGAGGCTCGCGGCCAGGATATGCTCATGGGTGATTGCCCAGATATAGACGAGCCAGTTGATTCCGATCAGCGTCGCTGAGCTAGTCAGCGCGAGTAGGGTGCGCCGGTTGCGTAAGATTGTGCCGAGCCCCCTCATCTTTCCTAGGACGAGCAGAAGCATCAGTAGTAGGCCCACAGACCAGATAATGCGGTGTGCAACCGTTTCGGCCGCGGCGACATGGTCGAGCAGCTTGAAATACAACGGGACAAAGCCCCAGAGGAGATAAACCCCGATGCCGAATGTATAGCCAGCTCTTGTATTTTGCTGATCGCTCATGGCCACGCGCTAGGCCAGTCGATGCGCTCGCGCTACTCGAAAATTGTTGGCAAAGGCGAAGCTCGGATTGTTGGGGCGTTTGGTCTTTGTCAGACTCAACCGATAGGCTGAGTCTGACGAACTATACCAAACTAAAAAGGGAGCCAGCGCCGATTGCGGCTGAAATTCATATAGCCGATATTCGCGCCGAGCCTCAGGCCCGCACCAAGGCGGATCGGGATCAGCACCTTGTCGCCCGAGCGCAGATAGCTCGCGGTTAACCCGCCAACCAGATAAGCACTGCCCGAAACAGCGGGAAAGCGGCGGAACAGCTCGTCGCTGTCATAAAGATTATACACGAGCACAAAGGTCGATGCGCCGTTCGCGCCAGCATCGAAGCCGACCGACGGACCGGTCCAATAGACAGGCTGTTCGCCTTCGACAGCGTGGAAAAGCGTGCCCGAGCCGTAGCGCAGGCCGAATATAAAGGCACCGCCTGCCTCACGGCCGACAATATAGGCGTTGGGCTCGCCTTGCTCCGACAGAATGTCTTGAATCATCCGGGCCAGTCCTTCGGCTCCGTCTCCGAACAGGCCATCGGCGGCTGCGATAAGATCGTCCTGCTGAAAGGTGGTGCGCCCGTTCTCATCGCCGGGCACGGCAGGAGCTACGGAATTTTCGGCGTTTTCCTCCGTAACCGCTTCGTCCTCATAGCCGGGCGTATCGGGAATATAATTTGGGTCGGTATAGACAGTAGTGTCGTTTTCGGCCGGAATGTCCGGATCAAAGCCAGTATCGTCGTTGGAAGCCTGGCCCTGGTCGGTCGTCGTCCCGCCGCTTTGATAGTCGCTATCGCTAACATCGCCGGCTTCAAGCGCGGCATCCGGATCGACGCTATCGACCTGCCCTGCAGCTGGTGTCAGCGCCATCCCGGCAAGGCCGAGGGTAGCAACAATGGAAATCAGCCGTTTTTTGAACATGATGCGCACCTCAGGAAAGCCCAGCCTTGAAGGTTTACGCCGCCGCCGGACTCCCGCGCAATCAAGCGCGGGACGAAAGGAGTCGGTTGCGGGCCGAAACGAGTCCTTTCCCTGGTTTTCTGCAATTCAGGTGAATGCTATCAGGCAGTGCGACTTGTTGTTGATCGTACTGTCCTGCATGGCTATACGCGCCGTTCGGCTGAGTCAGGACACGTGGGTGAGTGGCTGAAACCACCGGTTTGCTAAACCGGCATACGGAGATTATCCGTATCGAGGGTTCGAATCCCTCCGTGTCCGCCAGCTGTTTGTTCACCAGTGACTGCCAACACCAAAAACTTGCGAAAACCAGCTATCCATAGCCCATCGCGTAGATAAAACTCATATTTGATACATATCAATTATGAGTTCGCATGTTCTCCTATGTAGCCGGGATGAAAACACGTCTTCACTCATGTCTTTTGATTCTCGCAACGCTCTGTGGAACGTCTGCCTCGGCCGTTGCGGCTGAAACGGATGTTGCCGAATCGGCACCTCCGATTGTCGATCCTTATATCGATTTTCGCTACCGTCTCGAACTGGTCGATCAAGATGGATTTGCCAATGACGCGACAGCTTCGACGTTGCGGGTCCGCGCCGGGCTTCGGACCCGCGAATGGCAGGGGTTCAGCGCGCTCGTTGAAGCTGAGGGGATCGTGCAACTCGGTTCCGATGATTTTAACGACACGGTCAATGGCCGTGCCGCCTTTCCGGTCGTTGCGGATCCTGAAGATCTTGCACTCAACCAGGCCTATATCCGCTGGCAGCTTCCTGATCGCATCGATGCGCGGGCTGGGCGCCAAGTTATCAATCTCGATAATCAGCGCTGGGTCGGCTCGGTCGGCTGGCGCCAGAACGACCAGACATTCGACGCAGCCTTTGTGACCGCGCATCCCTCCGCCGCGACTAGCGTAACTTATGGCTATGTCTGGCGCGTCAACCGGATCTTCGGGCCGGATTCGCCGATGGGCATTTGGCGTGACAATGACATTCACATGATCCGCGGGTCCGTCGATGTGGCGGATTTCGGAACGATCAGCGCTTACGGCTATCTGCTTGATATCCCAGATTCTCCGGTAAACTCGTCTCAAACATGGGGCGTACGCCTGGCGGGGCAACGGCCAGTGGGCGGCAATGTCACGCTGACATATGCGGCTGAGTATGCGCGCCAGAGCGAGCATGCCAGTCATCCGCGCGATTTCTCGCTGTCCTATTTTCTCGTCGAACCGGGCGTGCGCGTTGGGCCGGTTGCGCTTCGGGTCGGTTATGAACGGCTTGGCGGCAATGGGGCCGACGCGCTGCAAACGCCGCTTGCGACGCTCCACGCCTTCAACGGCTGGTCCGACAAATTCCTGCGGACGCCGCCGAACGGGCTGCGCGACCTATATGCCGATGCTACGATCCGGCCGTTCCGCTCTGGATTTTTTGAGAACGCCGCCTTCCGGGTCGCCTATCACGATTTCCGCTCGACGCGTGCTGACATGCATTATGGCAGTGAGTGGGATGCGCAATTCTCGGTCCCGCTGCGTCCGGGCTGGTCAGTGGCGCTCAAATATGCTGATTATGACGCGGATCGCTTTGCGACCGACACACGCAAATTTTGGCTGACGACACAGATACGCTTTTGAACAACGCAGCAGCAGCGACCGCTGGAGAAATGACAGCTGGAGATCGGCGCCGTGCCTATACCGGCCCGGCTTTTTTGAGCCACGGGTTTCGGCCTTTCTTCTTTCTCGGCTCCTGCTTTGCCGTTCTGGCAATCCCGCTTTGGCTGGCAGCATACACCCATGGTTATGCCATCGGTGATGATGCAATGCGCTGGCATATGCATGAAATGGCGTTTGGCTATCTGGCGGTGATTGTCGCTGGCTTTCTCATGACAGCCATTCCCAATTGGACGGGACGACTACCGGTAATGGGACTGCCGCTGCTGTTTTTTGTTCTGGTTTGGATATCGGGCCGTATCGCCATGTTCGCGAGTAACGGCATTGTCGTTGCTGCAATCGACAGCGCTTTCCTGATCCTCTTGGCCGGGTTTGCCTGGCGCGAGGTGTTGAGCGGCAAAAATTGGCGCAACTTGCCCATTTGTCTGTTTGTCAGCCTGTTTGCGCTCGGCAATATCCTGTTCCATCTGGAGCCGGATTTCGACCTGCCTGTAGGTATCGGCCAGCGCGTCGGATTGGCCATCGCCGTGATGCTGATGTCGCTGATTGGCGGGCGGATCATTCCATCCTTCACTATCAACTGGATGAAGAAAAGCGGGGTTCGCCCATTGTCTTCACCCTTCGGCCCGTTCGACAAAACCGTGCTGCTGGCAACAGGATTGACGATGATCGGTTGGATTGCAGCGCCGGATCAAGTCTTCGCCGGATTGGCTCTGCTGATCGTCGGCGGCCTTCATCTGGTGCGGCTCGCACGCTGGCGGGGTTGGGTGACCTTCGCCGAACCCTTGGTCGTGATTTTGCACATTGCCTATGCGTGGCTTGTCGCTGCATTGCTGGCGATGGGCAGCGCGATAGTCCGGCCCGATCTCGTCACGCCCTCACTGGCGCTTCATGTGCTGACGGCTGGGGCAATAGGGCAGTTGACGATGGCGGTGATGACCCGCGCTAGCCTTGGCCATTGCGGCCGCGCGCTTGAAGCTGGCTTCGGCACAGTCGCAATCTACGCGCTGATCTTTCTCGGGGCGATGACGCGGGTGGCGGGGCCATTCACAGCGCTCGACTATTCACTCGTCATGACGGTCAGCGGTGCATTGTGGATTTCGGGCTTCCTGCTGTTTGCGATCCTTTACGGCCCGATGCTTTTCACGCCGCGCCGTTCGTAGATTTCCTCTACCGCGTCGATCAGCGGCGTTGGCTTGGCAAAATCGGTTAGCAGCATGGTATCGTCGATATGGATAACGCCGCCCCTCACCCTGACACCATGAGCGGACAATGCGCTAAAGGCTCGTGAGAGATTTTCCGGTGTCATGCCAAGCAGTGCTGCGATCGTGCTCTTGCCGGCCGGTAGCTTGAATTGGGTGGGGTCGCCGCGCGCCTCGGATTGGCGGAGCAGATAATTGGCAAGCCGTTCGCCAGCAAGGCGAAGCTTGATCTCTTTGTGCTGCTTGACCAGCTGACGATAGGCTTTGGAAAGTTCCGCAGCGACGGCTCCGGCAAAAGCCGTGTCCTCTGCAAAGCAGCGCCGGATATGTTCATTGGGTATCATCATCACCCGCGAGGGCAGAAACGTCCGCGCCGACATCAAACAGACAACGTCATTTAGAACGGCTGCGAGGATGAACGCTGATGTTGGCTCGATAACCGCCATCGTCGTCTCGCGGCCATTATGGCTCGCATACATTTCCACCGCACCCTCAACGAGTATGTAGAGAAAATCTGCCGGGTCGCCTTCACGTATCAGATCGACCTGTGGCGGGAATGTTTGGAGAAATGCAGCTTCGACCAATTCGTCAAATCGCCGATCATCCATATCGGCGAAGAGCGGGAGATTGCGAACCACCGGGATATCTTCAGGACGCATGGGAACAAATCTTTCCAATAATGTCAGGCCGACCTTCAGCAACATTTGATAATTATCAAGAGGTCGTTTGCTGTTCCGGAAATTTCCGCCGATCATTTGTCAAATCAGAGTGACATATATGTCTGAATTACGGTCATAAATTCCACTATTTGATATAAATCAAGATGCACTAGCGGCCACTCTAACAGACCGGTCTCATCGATTGAGCCGCACCGCGACTCACACGCGTTCAGGGGGAATGAATGATGCAAGATGTAGCTGAGATGAGGCCGGGCCAGCAGCACAAGGCGCTGGGTATGAGCACCGCAGCCTTTACCATCTGTTTTGCCGTTTGGACGATCTTCTCAATTATCGGAATTCAGATCAAAGAAGATCTGGGACTGAGTGAAGCGCAATTCGGCCTTTTGGTGGGTACGCCAATCCTGACCGGATCCTTGTCGCGCATTTTCCTGGGCATCTGGACCGATCAATTTGGTGGGCGGCTTGTTTACACCCTGACCATGCTGAGCGCCGCTGCGGCGACCTTCCTGCTGTCTTATGCGACAAGCTACCCCGTGATGCTACTCGCGGCATTGGGTGTCGGGCTTGCCGGCGGTAGCTTCGCCGTCGGTATCGCCTATGTTTCCAAATTCTATCCGACTGAGAAGCAGGGCACAGCGCTTGGCATATTCGGTGCCGGTAATGTCGGTGCCGCGGTCACTAAATTGCTCGCACCGATGGTGCTCGTCGCTTATGGTTGGACGAGTGTGGCACAGATTTGGGCAGCTGTTCTAGCGGTCACCGCCATAGTCTTCTGGCTGACCGCAGAAGACGATCCGGAACGCAAGGCGCGCAAGGAAAGCGGTGATAAGCCGCGCTCGATGTTGATGCAGCTAGAGCCGCTCAAGAACCAGCAAGTCTGGCGTTTCGCGGTTTATTACTTCTTCGTCTTTGGCGCTTTTGTCGCATTGGCACTCTGGTTGCCGCATTATCTGATCGACGTTTACGGCCTCGACATTGCGACCGCAGGCCTTTTGGCGGCCGCCTATTCGATCCCGGCCAGCCTGTTTCGGGCTTATGGCGGGCATCTGTCGGACAAGTTCGGCGCGCGCAAAGTGATGTACGCGACCTTCGGCGTATCTTTGCTGTGCCTGTTCATGCTGTCTTATCCAGCCACCGATTACGTCATTCACGGGATTGACGGGCCGATTGCCTTTTCAACATCGATGGGACTGGTGCCCTTCGTTATCACGATCTTCGTTCTTGGCTTCTTCATGTCGCTCGGTAAAGCGGCGGTCTACAAGCATATCCCTGTCTACTATCCGGGCCATGTCGGTGCGGTTGGCGGTCTCGTTGGGATGATCGGCGGGCTTGGCGGTTTCATCCTGCCGATTGCCTTCGGCGCGATGAATGATCTTACCGGTATCTGGACGAGCTGCTTCATGCTGCTCTTTGCGCTGGTCGGCGTGGCACTGCTCTGGATGCACTTCGCGGTGCGCCAGATGGAACAAAAGGCAGTGGGCAAGCAATTGTCCGAGCTTCCCGAATTCCCGGAAATGCAGGACATCCACGAGCCGAAAGAGCATCGCAGCGTCAAGGCGGCAACACTCACCGATTGGCGGCCTGAGGATGATGAATTCTGGGCTGACGAGGGTGCAAAGATCGCCCAGCGCAATCTGTGGATTTCGATCCCGTGCCTGTTGCTGGCCTTCTCCGTCTGGATGGTCTGGTCCGTGGTTGTCGCAAAACTCCCCGCTATCGGCTTTGAGTATTCAACCGATCAGCTTTTCTGGCTGGCCGCTCTTCCCGGGCTATCGGGTGCGACTTTGCGGATATTCTACAGCTTCATGGTACCGATCTTCGGCGGGCGGCTTTGGACGACGTTGACTACATTGTCGTTGGCCATACCGGCTTTCGGCATCGGCTATGCCGTGCAGAACCCGGATACGCCCTATTTCATCTTCCTGGTGCTGGCGCTGCTGTGCGGTTTTGGCGGCGGCAACTTCGCCTCCTCCATGGCCAATATCAGCTTCTTCTTCCCGAAACGGCAGAAGGGCAATGCGCTCGCGCTCAATGCCGGGCTTGGCAATGCCGGGGTTTCGGTGATGCAGTTTGTCGTGCCAATCGTCATCACGGTTGGCGTGTTCGGAGCCATTGGCGGCGATCCGCAGCCAGTTGCCGGCGGCGATCCGCTTTGGATCCAGAATGCTGGCTTCATCTGGATACCCTTTATCCTGGTGAGTTCTGCTCTGGCATGGTTCGGCATGAACGATATCGCATCAGCGAAGGCGAGCTTCTCTGAGCAGGCGGTGATTTTCCAGCGCAAACACAACTGGATCATGTGCTTTCTTTACACCGGTACATTCGGTTCGTTCATTGGCTATTCGGCTGGCTTTCCGCTGCTTGCGAATATCGCCTTTCCCGAAGTCGATTCCCTTAAATATGTCTTCCTCGGCCCTTTGGTCGGCGCGATTTCGCGTGCGGCGACCGGCTGGGTTTCGGATAAATGGGGCGGCGCCCGGGTTACGTTCTGGGTGTTCCTTGTGATGATCATTGCGGTTGCCGGGGTCCTCTATTTCCTCGGCATCAAGGATCAGCCGGGTGCATTCTGGGGCTTCTTCGCGATGTTCATGCTGCTCTTTTTCGCAACCGGTGTGGGCAATGCATCAACCTTCCAGATGATCCCGATCATCATGCGCAAAGAGGTCGGCCGGCTGATGCCGGAGCTTCCGGAGAATGAACGCCTGCGCAATGCTGAGAAGGAATCCGCTGCGATCATCGGCTTCACCTCTGCGATTGCCGCTTATGGAGCCTTCTTCATTCCGAAGTCCTACGGCACGTCGATTTCGATGACCGGCACACCTGATGCTGCACTTTGGGGTTTCCTGACCTTCTACGCGGCCTGCGCCGCCGTGACGTGGTTCGTCTACACGCGCCGCTCAGGATTGCTCCATGACATCGAGCGAGGCCGCGAAGCCCCGCTTCAACCTCAGCTTGCTCAGTAAGGATTCGACGCCATGAGTCATCTTCTCGATCGCCTGAATTTCTTTAGCGCCAAGCAGTCTTTTTCGGACGGGCATGGCATCACGACAAAAGAGGATCGACGTTGGGAAGACGGGTATCGAAAGCGCTGGCAGCACGACAAGATCGTCCGTTCAACGCATGGTGTTAACTGCACCGGGTCCTGCTCGTGGAAAGTCTATGTCAAAGGCGGGATTGTTACTTGGGAAACCCAGCAAACCGATTATCCGCGCACGCGGCCAGACCTGCCGAACCATGAACCGCGCGGCTGTTCACGGGGAGCGAGCTACAGCTGGTATATCTATTCCGCCAACCGGGTGAAATATCCGTTGGTGCGTTCACGGTTGGTGAAGCTGTGGCGCGAAGCGCGCAAGACGATGGAGCCCGTCGCGGCATGGTCGTCCATCGTCAAGGATAAGGCGAAACGCGATTCCTATACCAAGATCCGCGGTCATGGCGGGTTCGTCCGTGCCGACTGGGAGGAAGTGACGGAGATCATCGCGGCGGCCAATGCCTATACCGCGAAAGAACATGGCCCCGACCGGGTAATCGGTTTCTCACCAATCCCGGCCATGTCGATGGTCTCTTATGCTGCTGGCTCCCGCTATCTGTCGCTGCTCGGCGGCACCTGCATGTCATTCTACGACTGGTATTGCGATTTGCCGCCAGCCTCGCCGCAAACCTGGGGCGAACAGACGGACGTCCCCGAGAGCGCCGACTGGTATAATTCGGGCTTCCTGATGCTCTGGGGCTCAAATGTCCCGCAGACCCGCACGCCTGATGCTCATTTCTATACCGAGGCACGGTATAAGGGCACCAAGTCCGTTGTCGTGTCCCCCGATTATTCGGAAGCCGCGAAATTCTCCGATATGTGGCTCCATCCCAAACAGGGTACCGATGCCGCGCTCGCCATGGCGATGGGCCATGTCATCCTGCGCGAATATCATCTCGACCGTCAGGCCGCTTATTTCGAAGATTATGCCCGCCGCTACACCGACATGCCCATGCTGGTTCGGCTTGTTGAAAAAGACGGTGCCTATATTCCGGAAAAAATGCTCCGCGCGAGCGAGTTCGATAGCGGGCTGAACGAAGACAATAATGGCGAGTGGAAGACGGTCGCGATCGACGAAAATACGGGCGAAATCGTCGCGCCTAACGGGTCTGTCGGCTTCCGCTGGGGCGATAAGGGAAAATGGAATCTCGAAGAGAAAGAAAGCGGCGGAGCAGAGACCAAGCTGCGTCTGACGAACATCCTGGACGGCGACTATGACGATGTGCTCGATGTTGCCTTCCCTTATTTCGGTAATCGCGAGCATGACTATTTCAAGGGCACTGACCATCCCGGCACGCTGATGCGGCGGATTCCCGTAACTAAGCTCAAACTGGCGGACGGCGATGCCTATGCCGCCACCGTCTATGACTTGTTCATGGCCAATTATGGCCTCGATCGCGGGCTCGGCGGCGAAAATCTCGCTAAAAACTACGAAGAGAACGAGCCCTATACACCCGCTTGGGCCGAACAGATTACCGGCGTTCCCGCCGATCACATCATCACTGTCGCGCGCGAATTCGCGACCAATGCCGAAAAGACCAACGGCAAGTCGATGGTGATCCTCGGGGCGGGCCTCAACCATTGGTATCATATGGACATGAACTATCGGGGGATCATCAATCTCCTGATCATGTGCGGCTGTGTGGGGCAATCTGGTGGTGGTTGGTCGCATTATGTCGGTCAGGAGAAACTGCGCCCGCAAACCGGCTGGCAGCCCCTTGCCTTCGGCCTCGATTGGAGCCGTCCGCCGCGGCAGATGAACTCGACGAGCTTCTTCTATGCCCATTCCGATCAATGGCGTTATGAGACTTTGGGCGTGAACGAAATCATCTCACCAACGGCACCTGATGGTGATTGGGGCGGCTCACTGATCGACTATAATGTGCAGGCCGAGCGGATGGGCTGGCTGCCCTCCGCGCCGCAACTCAAGACCAATCCGCTGGATATTTCAAAGGCTGCACGCGCGGCAGGGAAAGAACCCAAAGACTATGTCGTCGAATCTCTCAAATCCGGCAATCTCGAACTTTCCTGTCACGATCCCGATGATCCTGCCAACTGGCCGCGCAACATGTTCATCTGGCGTTCGAACCTGCTCGGCTCATCAGGCAAGGGCCACGAATATCTGCTGAAGCATCTGCTCGGAACCAGCCATGGCGTACAGGGCAAGGATCTGGGTGAGATGGGTCATGCGAAACCCGAGGACGTCGTCTGGCATGACGAAGCCCCTGAGGGAAAACTGGATCTCGTCGTGACGCTCGATTTTCGTATGTCGACGACCTGCGTCTATTCGGACATCGTTTTGCCGACGGCCACTTGGTATGAGAAAAACGACCTCAATACGTCTGATATGCATCCCTTCATCCATCCGCTCTCCGCAGCGGTTGATCCGGTTTGGGAATCGAAGTCGGACTGGGAAATCTATAAGGCGATTGCGAAGAAATTCTCCGAAATTGCACCCGAAGTGCTGGGTGAGGAAGAGGATGTTGTCCTCACGCCGATCCTGCACGACACGCCGGGTGAAATGGCCCAGCCGATGGATGTTGCAGATTGGACCAAGAGCGAGGTGGACCCCATCCCCGGCCAAACCATGCCGCAGATCGCGGTCGTAAAACGCGATTATCCCAATCTCTACAAGAAGTTCACGGCGCTCGGCCCGTTAATGGACAAGCTCGGCAATGGCGGCAAAGGGATTGGCTGGAACACCGAGCATGAGGTCGATCTTCTCAAAGAGCTCAACGGTGCTGTGACCGAGGATGGCCTGACCAAGGGCATGGCGAAGATAGAAAGCGATATCGACGCCACCGAAGTAATCCTGATGCTCGCCCCCGAAACCAATGGCGAGGTCGCGGTCAAGGCTTGGGAAGCTCTGGAGAAATTCACCGGGCGTGAGCATGCGCATCTGGCGCGGCCCAAAGAGGATGAAAAAATCCGGTTCCGTGATGTCGTAGCGCAGCCGCGCAAGATTATCTCATCGCCAACTTGGTCGGGGATCGAGAGTGAAACCGTCTGCTACAATGCGGGCTATACCAATGTGCACGAGCTGATCCCTTGGCGCACGCTAACCGGGCGGCAGCAGCTTTATCAGGATCACAAATGGATGCGCGCCTTTGGCGAAGGCTTCTGCGTCTATCGCCCGCCGATCGACACCAAGGCCGTCAAGCCGATGCTCGACCGTGCCGAAGGGCAGTCCCATGTTGTCCTCAACTTCATTACGCCGCACCAGAAATGGGGCATCCACTCCACCTATACCGACAATTTGCTGATGCTCACGCTTTCGCGCGGCGGGCCGATTGTCTGGATGTCGGAAACCGATGCGGCCAAGGCCGGGATCGTCGACAATGACTGGGTCGAGGCGTTCAACACCAACGGCGCCCTTATGGCTCGGGCGGTCGTCTCTCAGCGCATGAAGGAAGGCACGCTCTTCATGTATCATGCGCAGGAAAAGATCGTGAACGTGCCGGGGTCCAAGATCACCGGCCAGCGCGGCGGCATCCATAACAGCGTTACCCGGGCTGTGCTGAAACCAACGCATATGATCGGCGGCTATGCCCAGCTCAGTTATGGCTTCAACTATTATGGCACCGTCGGATCGAACCGCGATGAATTCGTCATTGTCCGCAAGGTGGTTGATGTCGATTGGCTCGATGGGCCTGAGAACAGGCTGTCCCCGGAAATGGAGGCAGCGGAATGAAAGTACGTGCACAAATAGGCAAGGTACTGAATCTCGATAAATGTATCGGCTGTCACACCTGTTCCGTGACGTGTAAAAACGTTTGGACCA
>Ga0209345_10001596_pt1 | contig 26683 bp, 20 predicted proteins | sample Cruoilmetagenom7_FD_187294 | JGI IMG/M metagenome (GOLD analysis project Ga0209345, IMG submission 187294) | Oil polluted marine microbial communities from Coal Oil Point, Santa Barbara, California, USA - Sample 7 (SPAdes) (version 2) | ecosystem: Environmental > Aquatic > Marine > Oil seeps ...
TTCAAGACCGCCTCCATAAACCACTCGAACACCCCTCCACCCCTCCCGCAGGGAAAAGTAGCCCGCACCGTACAGCTATTCCTAAACTGCTGGCTATAAGCCGCTATCTATCAGCTTATGGTAGGACTTATCACCTCAACTCCCATATAATGGCGCAGCGCCTCAGGCACTACCACACTGCCCTCAGCCTGCTGATAATTTTCTAAAACAGCGATAAGAAGCCGGGGTAATGCCAGCCCCGAACCGTTGAGGGTGTGGACAAAGCGAGGCCGGGCATCGGGCTGAGCTCGGTAACGAATATTAGCCCGCCGTGCCTGAAAATCACCACAATTGCTACACGAGCTGGCCTCAAGCCATTCCCCACAGCCCGGAGCCCATATCTCGATGTCGTAAGCCTTTTGCGCCGCAAAGCCAAGATTGCCAGTGCATAGCTGTACTACTCGATAGGGGAGGCTTAGTCTTTGGCATACCTCGGAAGCTTGATCTACTAGCTTTTCCAATTCCTCGTCCGAGGTCTCCGGCTCAACAAACTTATATAACTCCACTTTATCAAATTGATGCCCTCGCTTGATGCCCCGGGTATCCCTGCCCGCGGCCATCTTCTCACGGCGAAAGCAGGCAGTATAAGCCACATAATACAGAGGCAAGGTGCCCGGCTCAAGTATCTCATCGCGGTGGAGATTAGTTAGCGGCACCTCAGCAGTAGGGATGAACCAGAAATCATCCTCATCATCGTGATAAAGGTTATCGGCAAATTTAGGCAGATTGCCTGAACCTTCCATGCACTCACGCTTGACCATGTAGGGGGGATATATTTCGGTGTAGCCAGACTCCTTAATATGAAGATCTAACATGAAGCTGATCAGCGCCCGCTGAAACTGAGCCCCCCTTCCCCTGAGCACATAGAAGCGGCTGCCGGAGAGCTTCACCCCTTGGCTGAAGTCGAGAATACCCAAAGCCTCGCCTAGCTCCCAATGTGGCTTAGGCTCAAAGGCAAACTTGGGCATCTCACCCCAGCTACGCACTAGCACATTGTCATCGTCATCCCTGCCTAGGGGCACATCAACAGAGGGTATATTAGGTAGGCACAACAGTAGTTGGTGTAGTCGCTCCGCAACGCTGTTGATCTCTTGTTGGATGATGTCGATTTGCCTTCCCACCTCTCGCATCTCAGCCAAAATCTCAGGTGGTTTCTCCTTCACTCTGCTTAGTTGGCGACTCACTTCGTTGCGCTTGGCCCGGAGTGCCTCCACTTGCTGAAGTAACTTACGGTGCTCAACATCTAAGCTGAGGATATCCTCAAGTGGGGCACTGTCATAGCGCTTGGCTAGCGCTTGGCGAATAAGGTCGGGATTTTGGCGAATGAGCTCGAGGCTAAGCATAAAAACCTCACTTTGCTCTCAGCTGAGGAAACAAAATCACTTCGCGAATGGATGACTGGTTGGTGAATAGCATCACCAGCCGATCGATACCCACTCCTAAGCCGCCGGTGGGAGGCATACCATACTCCAGAGCCAACAAAAAATCCTCGTCAGGCATTTGGGCCTCTTCATCTCCTCTTTCGCGCTCGCTTAGTTGTTCGGCAAAGCGGCGTCGCTGCTCAATAGGATCGTTAAGCTCGGTAAAGGCATTGGCGATCTCCATTCCGGCGGCAAAAGCTTCAAATCGTTCCACAAGGTAAGGGTTATCACCCTTTCTCTTGGCCAAAGGGGAAAGCTCAATGGGATAATCAAGCACAAAGGTAGGCTGGATAAGATGGGGCTCAACGCAGGTGGAAATCAGCTCATCGATAAGTCTCCCGCGGCTTTTGCTGGGCTCAGCATCCATCCCTATCTGGTGCATTTTGGCACGAAGTGAATTCGCCTCAGGGTATTGCTCAAAGTCGATACCACAATGCTCATAGATTGCTTGGCACAAGCTGAGGCGCCGCCAAGGGGGAGAAAAGTCCAAGGTGTTCTCTCCAAAGTTCAGCTTGGTTGTGCCCCATATATCTTTGGCCAAATAGCTGATCATCTCCTCAACCATTTTCATCACTTCGTTATAGTCACTGTAAGCTTCGTAGCTCTCCAGCATGGTAAATTCAGGGTTATGTTTGGTGGAGATACCTTCGTTGCGGAAGATGCGGCCGATCTCATATACTTTGTCAAAACCGCCGGCCACCAGTTTCTTAAGGCAGAGTTCGGTAGCGATGCGGAGGTAAAAGTTTTGGTCCAGGGCATGATGATGCGTAACAAAAGGTCGGGCTGCCGCCCCTGAAGCTATGGGCAGCAGCACCGGCGTTTCCACCTCAACAAACCCCCGGCTATCGAGGAAGCGCCGCATGGCGGCGATAAGCCGAGAGCGCACCAAGAATATATCCTTTACCTCTTGATTGGCGATAAGGTCAAGATAGCGTTGCCGATACCGCTTCTCGACATCAACAAGCCCATGCCATTTTTCTGGCAAGGGTTGAAGTGACTTGGCAAGCATCATAAAATCAGACGCCCTCAAGGTCAGCTCACCACTGTGGGTGGTAAACAGCCCCCCACTCACCCCGATGAAGTCGCCAATATCGAAATCTTGGAGAAGTTGGTATTTCTCTTCGCCAAGCTCATCGCGGCGAAAGTAGATTTGGAGCTTGCCTGAGCTGTCTCGTATATCCATAAAGGTGGCCTTCCCCATAGGGCGATTAGCCACTATGCGGCCGGCAAGGTCAAGCTTCTCTTTTGGCTCTTTTTGATTGAACAGGGCTTGCGCCTCGGCAATAGTATGGCTGCGGTGATAGTGATGAGGATAAGGGTTGATACCCTGCTTGTGAAGCCGCTCTAGTTTATCGAGGCGTTGCTGAGTAATGCTCTCCAGACTAGTGCTCATCTCTTTTTATAAAATGCCTCTATCCCGGCATAGTGGGCAGTTGGGCCTAGCTCTTCTTCAATGCGAAGTAGGCGATTGTATTTGCACAACCGCTCGGTGCGACATGGAGCTCCAGCTTTGATCAATCCGGTATTCATTGCTACCGCCAAATCGGCTATAGTAGTATCCTCAGTTTCGCCAGAGCGGTGGCTAATTATTGCTGTCCATCCAGCCTGCTTGGCTAGCTTAACAGCAGCAATGGTTTCCCAAAGTGTGCCCACCTGATTGGGTTTAATGAGGATAGAATTAGAAGCCTTCGCAGCGATCCCTCGGGATAGGCGCTCGAGGTTGGTGGCATAAAGGTCATCGCCAACTAATTGAACCTCCCCCCCTAGCCGCTCCATCAACATTTGCCATCCCTCCCAATCATCCTCTGCCATGCCGTCTTCCAGGCTGATGATCGGGTAACTTGACACAAAGTTGACATAATAATCAGCCATCTCCGAGGTGGTGAAGGTAACCCTCTCTCTAAGGAGGACATACTTACCCTGGTGATAGAACTCGCTGGCAGCAGAGTCGAGGGCAATAAAGCAATCCTCGCCTGGTTTATACCCTGCCTCCTCGATGGCCAAGAGAAGCAATTCTATTGCCTGCTGATTTGAAGTTAAACTGGGAGCAAATCCACCTTCATCTCCCACATTAGTATTCAGCCTTCTCTCTCTCAGCACCTTCCTTAGGGCGTGGTAGATCTCAGCTCCCATTCGCAGGCTATGAGCAAAGCTCTTTGCCCCGGCAGGGACTATCATAAACTCTTGCAAATCGGTAGAATCCGAAGCATGCTTGCCACCATTGAGGACATTCATCATCGGCACCGGGAGGACATGAGCCCCCACGCCGCCGAGGTAGCGATATAGTGGCATGCCCCAAAAATTGGCCGCAGCGTGAGCTACAGCTAACGACACCCCCAAAATAGCATTAGCACCTAGTTTGGACTTATTAGATGTATCATCAAGCTTTATCATCCGCTGATCGATAGTGGCTTGTTCTGTGGCCAGCATCCCTGCTAATGCTGGGGCAATGATTTTGGTAATATTGTCCACTGCCCTAAGCACACCCCGTCCATTAAACCTATCCTTATCCCCATCGCGAAGCTCCACTGCCTCATGAGTTCCGGTGCTTGCCCCTGAGGGGATAGCCGCACTTCCCACTACCCCATCGGCTAACTTTACCTCCACCTCTAAGGTAGGGCCACCCCTGGAGTCGAGTATCTCTCGAGCGGTGATGCTTTTAATAGTTGCTTGTTTTGTTTCCATAAGAAACCCGCAAAATCGCTTGTTAATCCCCTCCCCTGGCGGGAGGGGATTAAGGGGAGGGGGAAACTCACCCTCACACAACCTCTCCCTTCAAGGGAGAGGGCCTTTATACGAAATTATGCGGAAGACTATTGTTTAATTGATATTATACCTTGAAAAGCTCTTATTGGAAATCCTGGCGGAGAGGGTTTTGCTGGTGAAAGATGTAGCCTTAGTTAACTACCGCAGGAACAAAGGATCGTCATCGGTGATAATCCTCTTCTCCCTACTCATCACCTCACGGAGGAACTTCGCTAGAGAGAACATGCCCCGATGAGTAATACCGTCATAAAATTTGAGACTCTTGGATATTCTAGCGGAAATCCTGTTATCCACCTCTTCAGGCGATAAAAGGAGAGGATTGAACTGGTGTGAAGTGGCGAGAGTAAACCCCCAAAGGCAACCGAATGAAGGTACATAGACCTGATAGGGAAAAACTGCGGGGAAAGTGGCGTTTAGAGTGTTACTAATAGCGGCGAAGATATCCCATCCTTCCCAATCACAAGATTCAGCCTGAATCGATAAAATACCCTCAGGCGTTAGCTTTTGTTGCACAAGACGATAGAACTGCTGGGTATAAAGTAAATAAGACGGGCCTCCCTTTAGTGGATCTGTTATGTCTATTATGATAACATCAAACTTTTCCCGACAACCGGCCAGATACTCTCTGGCGTCGATATGGAGCAGTTCGAGGCGACTATCTTCGAAAGAGCCCTGATGCCATGACGAAAGGGAGCTACGACAAATATCTACCGCTTCCTTATCGACATCTACCATTACCACCCTTTTCACCGTGCTATGGGCCAAGACCTCTCTCAGTGTGGCCCCCTCACCACCGCCAGCGATAAAAACTGTCTGGGGATGAGGATAACCGATCATGGCAGGATGAACTAGGGCTTCGTGGTAGATAAACTCATCCGCCTCGCTAGACTGGATCTTCCCATCCAGAACCAAGCACTTCCCGAAGCTATCAGTAGTGACAATCTCTATGGATTGAAACCTTGTTTCGCCCACATAGCAGACATCCTTAATGCTATGCATCTGGATGAAATAAGGGTTGACACAATCATAAAGCCATTTGTTTGGCTCTTCTTTCATAACCGAAACTCACCTGGTATGGGTTATAACTCCTCTTTTCAACTCTATTATAGTCGGGTTTTTGGCTTCTAGCTTGCTAATCAATAGCTCGGCGGCCACTTCTGGCCTGACTGAATCTCCACAGGTGAATACGTCTATGGCGGCATAACCATATTCTGGCCAAGAGTGAAGGCAAATGTGAGACTCAGCAATGACGACCACACCACTCACCCCTTGAGGGGCGAAATGGTGAAAGGATTCCCCTACTACGGTGGCACCAGCTTCCTTAGCAGCAGAACAAAGCAACTCCTGAAGAAAACTCAAGTCATCTAGCACCTCCTTATTACAATCCTTTAATTCCAGAAGCAAATGTCTCCCCAATGCATTCAAATCACCTTCCCCCCTTTTAAGATTTGAGCTGGCTATCCCCGGCCAGATGATTGAGGCTCAGCCCTATTTAACGCAACGAGAAAGATTTTAACCGTATTCGGCAATTTTTGCAAGTTTGGAGGCATAGATAGTCGCCAGACTTTGTGGGGTTTATCTTGTCGATTTGAAGATAAATACTTGGCTATCTTACCCGGTAGCCACGAGGGGTTATTATCCGTTCCTCAAAAATGAAGGTGGTGGAGCTACCTACGATAATAGTAGTCAGCATGCCGATCTCAAAATCTAGCATGTGCTCCAAGTCAGTTACTACTGTCTGTTGGCCTTCTCGATAGGCTGAACTCACCATACCTACTGGAGTCAAGCCACTTCTATACCTGGAAAGGATTAGGCGCGCCTCGATAATCTGCCACCAGCGCTGCTGGCTCTTAGGATTATAGATGACGATAACAAAATCTCCCTGGGCTGCCAACTCCAGTCGCTTGGCGATAGTTGACCAGGGGGTAAGCAGATCGCTAAGACTGATAACTACAAAATCGTGCATCAGGGGAGCCCCAAGCAGGGCAGCGGCAGCATTGATAAGAGCAACACCGGGTACCACTTCTACCTCTAACCCCCAAGTTGCCTCCCAACCTCGCTGCTGCAGAATTTGATAAACTAACCCCGCCATGCCATAGATTCCACTATCTCCACTCGAGACTACTGAGACTATTTTCCCCTCCTCAGCCAGAGTGATAGCCTTTTCAGCGCGGCTTACCTCCCCCCCCATCGCGGTGCAAATTACTTCTTTGCCCTCAAGGAGGTTATCAATCCGTTTAACGTAGCTTTCGTAGCCCACCACTACCTCACTGAGGCTGAGGGCCCAGTTGGCTTTATGGGTCAGATGTTCTACACTGCCTGGACCTAATCCCACTAAGAAAAGCTTTCCTTGTCCCATTATGCCTCGGGAGTAAACACCACACGAGCTACAGCGAGGGTGATATTACCCGACTTTATTTTAGGTAAAACCAGCTCCGTGGCGCCGCTGCTTATTAATGCTGCCGCTTCGCACACACCAGCTACTCCTATCGCCTGGTAAACTGCCCTTGAGGGATTGACCATACCTGGTACTCTACATAATTCCTCTCGGCTAAAAAACTCAATTGCTAGCCCATTCTGCTCCGCCCAATCGATCAGCCCTGGCTCATCCCTCTTTAGGTCGATTGTAGCTAAGTTTCTAATGCTCTTATGAGAAAGGCCATGCTGGGGTAAAATAGTGTGAATAGCTTGTCCTATCTCTCGTGAGGTTACTTTACGATTGCAGCCAATCCCCACCACCAAGCTCTCAGGCTCCCAGACAGCTCGCTCACCTTGCTGGTGATATTCCTCATCAATATCCCTGCCAAAGTTCTGGTCAACAAGATCTGCCGCCAAGGTCTTTGTGGCATCTTTAGCAGTGGTAATGACTGGCTCGGCCCCAATAAGAGCAGCAACCTTGGTAGCCACTGCGTTGGCCCCGGCCGAATGACCCCCGACCAAGCTTATAGCAAATCGGCCAGCATCATCTACCACTACTACTCCGGGGTCAGTATACTTATCTTTGAGGTGACCAGCTACTGAACGAACTGCAATCCCCAAAGCCATGATCAATACCAGACTACAGTATTTATTGAATAAATCGCCAACCACCTCGCCGAGGGGAGAGGAGAAATAAAAGGCATTTGGATCAGCAGTGAACTTACTGGGAATATAGAGGTCACTATGGGGCCAAAGCTGATATAGCTTGGTGGCCAGCATAGTACCCTTCTTGGTGACTGCCACTATGGCCAACTCAGGCTTGTTCGTCACCTCTACCCTTTCTGACTCTAGGGTTTAGTAGCCCAACCAGCCACTTACCTCATGGGGCAGTTGTCGCAATCGCCCCTTTCTTACCGTGCACGGAGGGAGAGAAGCTAAGAAAGCCTTGCCATAGGGTTTGGTTTGTATACGCCGATCAAGAATAACCAACACCCCCCGATCGTGCTTGCTGCGGATAAGGCGACCGAAGCCTTGTTTAAATTTAAGAATCGCCTGAGGAAGAGTATATTGGTTGAAGGAGTCATCGTAAAGCTCGGCGCGGGCAGAGAAGACAGGATCGGTGGGGACGGGGAAGGGCAATTTGGCGATGACCAATACGCTTAGTGCTTCACCCACAATATCAATCCCCTCCCATAATGAAGCAACACCCAAGAGCACAGCTTTGGGGCTAGCTTTGAAAGTGCTTACCAGTTGCTTTGGCCTTCCATCTATCCCTTGCCCTAATACTAATATACCCTTTTTCCCCAAAGGCATTTGGATGGCGGCATGAGTAGTGCGCAGGGCACTGTGTGAAGTGAATAAGGCTAAGGTGCGGCCTTGGGTGACTTGACATAGCTCTACTAGCGATTGCTCTACCCCACGATGATATCCTGGCTTATCCGGCTCGGGAATATCCTCCGGCAAGTAGATTAATGTTGAAGCTGCATAGTCAAACGGGGCAGCTACGGCGAGTCCATCGATCTCTTCTAGCCCGAGGCGTTGCTTGATGTAGGCAAAGTCACCCTCAGTGCTTAAGGTAGCGCTTACTAAGACTACCGAGTCCTTCTGAGAAAACAGTTCCCGCTCCAACACCCCCCCTACGGAGAGGGGAGCAGCACAAAAGTGTACTCGCCCGTCTTGCCCTTTGGAAGAGAACCAATAGATATTTCCCGGCGAAGTTGAGCTTATTATGGAATCTATCTGATGGCGCAATTCCAGGCTTTGCTGCCTCAAGTAACCAAGCTCCGCCATCAGACTATCAATGGCTAAATCCAGAGGCAGGTCGGCAAGTTGAGAGCAGACTTCAACCAAGCTAGCCTCGATACTTTCCAGCTCGAGTTTCAAATTTTGCCACGAGACGTCTACCTCAGCCCATCCTGGTAGGCGATGTACCTCCTTGGTGAGACGGAGGTGATGCTCATATTCACCTTGCCCCTCAGCATAAAGACTTAGCAAGTAGTCAAGGGTACCGATTAGGCGGAAGGTATAATCTTGAGCTGCCTTGGCTTGTCCTATCAGGTTTTCCACCTTCTGCTCTATCTCTTTTCTCCGTAAAGAAGCTACTGAACTGGTGCGAAGGTGATTCTCCAGATAAAAAAGCGGCCCTCCTCTTTCGCCAAGGCGCTTCAGGTAATCTAATATGTCCTGCTCTTTGATTTTGAGTCCTAGTTGATCAGTAGCTTCGTCTTCTAGATGATGCGCTTCATCGATGATTAAACGGCTATATTCAGGCAAGATTCGGTTGCCTTTTACCAGGTCAGATAACAACAAAGCATGATTGACTATTATTAGATGGGCTGTCTCTGCCCGCTTACGGGTGTGATAAACAAAGCAGCTGCCTTTATAGTAAGGGCATCTTGCTCCCAGACAATTATCCTCTGAGGCACAAACCCTATTCCACAGGAGAAGCTCTGCTCCTGAGAGGTTGAGCTCATTGCGGTCACCATGGGAAGTTGAGGAGAGCCAAATCAAAGTGCGCAAAGCAAATTTGATCTCCTCCCAAGACGATCCTGGGCTTTGGCGCCAAGAATTCCACCGCCTGAGGCAGAGATAATTACTTCGACCTTTAAGCTGGGCGACTCGGAGGCCAGCCACTTTTTCGCAGACAGGCTCCAATACTTTAAGCAAATCAGGAATGTCTTTGTTGATCAGCTGCTCTTGAAGGCTTATGGTATTGGTAGAGATAATGATGCGAGTGTTATTCTCCAGGGCAAAGAATATGCTGGGCAAAAGATAGGCAATTGATTTTCCTATCCCGGTTCCTGCTTCCGCAATCAGATGTTGACTGGTATTTTGGGCCTGAGCCACGGCTTGCATCATCAAGGCCTGCCCCGGACGATGCTCAAAGGCAGGGAAGGCCTGAGCCATAGGGCCATTCTGGGCCAAGAGGGAGGAGAGCCAGCTTAGATCCAATGGTTTGAGAATGAGCCTGGGAACAACTGGCTCTTCTGGCTCTAGGTCTTGGGTCTGGGGGCCAAATTCCCATCTTTGGGTATCTTGGTCCCAGAGTGACACATCTCTCATTTTTGCCCTTTCTACATCAAGGAGGAAGGAACGGAATGGCCATCCTGTAGCTGCGGTTAAACGATTGATCTCAGTAATGAGGGGGAGATCAAACTGGGAGGCTTTATCCACTAAGGCCAAGAATACTTCCTTAGTGGTCATAGCATCAGCTAAGGCACGATGGTGGACCGGGCAGGAGATATTGAGCTCTTTAGCCAATGCCGGCAGACTATGATTTGGAAGTTGAGGAAGAAGGATATGGGCTAACTCTAAAGTATCGTAGAGAATGTTGGGGAATCTGAGCCCCTGGTAAGAAAGAAAACCAAGGTCAAAGGCGATATTCTGCCCCACAATAGAATGGTTCGCTACCAAAGAGAGGAGTTCGGGGACAACTCGGGAGAAGGAAGGGGCAGCCTCCACTTCTTCTGGGGTGATACCGGTGAGTAACTGGATATGATAAGGGAGGGGGCAGTGAGGATTGATAAGGGAGTGAAAAGTAGCCAGGATTTCCCGACCGCGAAACTTAACCGCTCCGATTTCGATAATGCGGTCGCTCTCGGGGTTATATCCGGTGGTCTCTAAATCAATAGAGACACAAATCTCATCCATGGCCTTTATTTTACGCCTTAGTTTATGAATGGGGCGAATGGAGTGCTTGCCCACTGAGGCAGATAAGGAATGATGAGCTTGAATAGCTCAGCTCCGAAATAAGCCTCAATACAAGCCCGGGGCAGTCTGCCAGCATAGCAGAAGAGGAAAAACTTGCCCACCGGATATTTTAAAGCTCCAGCGGCAATCCCCACAAAGTCAAAGATAAATATGGGGACGAAGGCAAAGATGGAGATAGCAATCCCTCCGTAGCGATTCATCCACCCCTCGACCATGTTGTATCTCTGAGAGCTCTCCAGGGCAACAAATTTCTGCCCTCCATAACCTACATAGTAGGCAGTAATCTCTCCCAAAGTACCACCCAGGCTGGCAGCTAGGGCAACCCACATCCAGTTACTTATGGTGGCTACAGCCACGGTTACTGCCAATCCAGGAGGGGCAGGAACAATAACGCTGAGGCTGCAGAGCAGATTTGCTAAGAAAACCCCCGGGTAGCCATATCTTTGAAACCCTTCCACAAATTGTTCTGCTGGGGCGAAAAAATATAATGCGACTACAAAAATGGCCAGGCAGACAGTAAAAATGGTTGCCAAGATAAGGAGCCTCTTCACCCCCCCCTTGGTGACCCGGGGGAGGCTCTCCTCTAAGTCGCTCAGCACATGGTTGATTTTCATCGTTCAAACTCACCTGGTTTGAACCAAGTAAACTTGTGCTCCTGCGGATTTCAGTTGCTGATAAATCCTCTCACCTCGGGACTTATCTTTGGTCAGGGTAAACAGGGTAGGGCCGCTACCTGAGAGGTGAACTGAGGAAGCACCAGCGTCAACAAACTGTTGCTGATATTCCCCAAGTCCGCCGAATTGGGCAAAGGCAACTTGTTCGAAGACGTTATAAAATAAATCGGGATTTATTTCCTTACCCTCTCGTAGCTGATCAACAACTTTGCTGCTGAGGTGCCCTGTGGTGAAGTGGGACTCGTTCAAACTAGCGTATAGCTTGGGGGTTTTATCAGCTAGAGTGCAAGGTGGCTTGAGTAGCACTACCCAAGACATAGAAAGTTGCGGCAAAGGGGTTACTTTCTCTCCCTTTCCCTCTACCAATGCTGTTCCTCCCTGAGCGAAGAAGGCGACATCAGAGCCAAGTCGCCAGGCCAGTTCTGTTAGGCTTTGCTGGGGGAGGTCTAGCCCCCAAAGCTTATTCAATGCCTTTAGAGTGGCAGCAGCATCACTACTACCACCTCCCAGCCCGCAAGAGTGAGGAATACCTTTATCTAAGGTGATAAATGCCCCACAATTCGAGCCTGCAGTCTGTTGCAGTAACCTCGCTGCTCTAACCACCAGATTATCTTCCCAGGCGAGCTCAGGAAAGTTACAAACCAAATGGATATGCTCACTCGGCTGGAAGGAAAGGGTATCGTAGAGGGTAATAGTTTGCATTACGCTGGAGATTTCATGGTAGCCATTACTGCACTGGCCTAAAACCTCGAGGGTCAGATTAAGTTTGGCATAAGCGGGGACAGTTAGCATAGTAGTTCGCCTACCTTCGCCCACTCCTCGAGATCCAGGGTCTCGGCACGGCGCTGGGGGTTTATCTCCGCTTTCTCCAGTAGGGCCGCTACCTCTGCTGGGGGAAGTCCTAGGCCTTGGGCTAAGGCATTGCGTAACTGCTTGCGCGGTGTGCTGAATCCCGCCCGAACGATTTCAAAGAATCTAGCCTTATCCGATACCGAAACCTCGGGGTTATCGGCGAGGTCGATACGCAGGATGACCGAATCAACTTTCGGGGGGGGATAGAAGCTTTGGGCTGCTACGTGGTCAACGATAACGGGTTTGCCATAGAATTGAACACTGATGGCAAGCAAGCTCATCTGCCCCGGTCGAGCCGCAATAGCCTCCCCGACTTCCTTTTGCATCATGACTATCATCAAGCTTGGCTTAAGCTGGGCCTCAAGAAAGTGGCGCAAAACAGCCGAGGCAATATAATAAGGCAGATTAGCTACCACTTTATATGGGGAGGGAAAAGCGGTACTTTCCCCTCCCCATAGTAGCTCGGCAGGGCTAACTTGCAATATATCGGCATTGATAACTCTAATATTGGACAAGGGAGCAGCGATTTGAGATAAGGCAGAAGCGAGTTTACTATCCAGTTCAACGGCAAGAACCTGCCTTACCCTCCTGGCTAACTCCAGAGTCAGCATGCCCGCTCCCGCTCCTACTTCAATCACCACATCATCAGGAGCAAGCTCGGCAGCTGAGGTTATTTGCTGTAGCACTCTCTGATTAATAAGGAAATGCTGACCCAGGCTCTTCCTGGGATGGAGCTTGAAACGATGCAGCGTCTCCTTCAGGGGAGCGGGAGGGAATGATTCCCTCACCGTTTGAAGCTTACCAGATAGAGCCCTTCTCGCCACAGCAAAACTCCCCCCTCTGGGGAAACCCTCACCCTAACTATCATGCCACCAACCTCAGCCAAGCATCCTCACCACTCTTCAGACACTCCTGAAACCCCTGAAAAACTTTTCAGAGAGGCTCCCGATTTGAAGCCACGGTAAAATGGGTCTCTCTTACCTAAAACCTTAAGCTGGCTTCCTAAACTTGGCCCAATCCGGTGGCCTTTTCTCCATGTAGGATGTCCGCCCCTCTAATGCCTCTTCCCCTGTATAGAACTGCCACAGGCCCGATCCAGCTAAGCTCTCTATGCCATATATGTGATCGGAACTCTGGTTGAAAGAAATTTTGAGGAACCTGAGGGCAGTGGGACTGAGAGCCAAAACCTCCTTACACCACTGCTCTGCCTCCTCTTCGAGCTTATCGGCGGGCACTACCTTGTTCACCAAGCCCATCTCCAGTGCCTCTTGGGCGCTATAATTACGGCACAGGAACCAAATCTCCCTGGCTTTCTTCTCACCTACCACCCTGGCCAGATAGGCCGAGCCAAATCCAGCATCAAAGCTTCCCACTCGGGGACCAACCTGGCCGAATCTAGCAGTTTCAGCAGCGATGGTAAGATCGCAAATAACGTGAAGCACATGTCCACCACCAATGGCCCAGCCGTTCACCGCAGCGATCACTGGCTTGGGGGCTTCCCTGATATATCGATGAACCTCAAATATCTTCTTCATTTCAGGACTATAGCCAGCCTTGCCTGGGCCTACATCCCGGGCATCTCCCCCAACACAGAACGCTTTATCACCAGCACCGGTGAGAACTATCACCCCGACACTATCATCGTATACTGCATCTCTGAAAGCTACCTCTAGCTCCCCGGCTGTTTTTCCTCGAAAAGCGTTAAGAGCTTTCGGCCGGTTTATCATTATTCTCACTGCCCCGCCTATCTTCCACGGCTTTTCATAGACGATGTCTTCAAATTCCACCCGATTACCTCCTTAAAAATATCATCAGTCGATTTTATCGCCTTCCTCTGCCGCTAAATCTCGCTTTATGGCATGATATAGCCGCCGTTGACACTGATTGTCTGACCAGTTACATGGCCAGCAACAGCATCAGAGGCCAAGAACACCACCATGTTGGCAATATCTTGTGGCTTGCCCAGCTTACGCAAAGCATATTTACTTGCCGCCTTCTGTAGCGTCTCAGGGGTGAAAAACGCTGCTGTTCCCCTGGCCATACTCATCTCCCCGGTCTCTTCTTGGGGATTTTCTGGTATGGTCAGACTGGGGCAGACAGTATTCAACCTTATTCCGTAACGGCCCACTTCTCTAGCTATCGACTTGGACATGCTGATGACAGCAGCTTTGCATCCCCCATAAACAGCTTCCCTGTATTCACCTATGCGCCCTGCATCAGAGCCGATACTTACGATATTCCCGCTCTTCCTCTCTATCATATGGGGGAGCACTGCCCTGATGCAGTTTATGTCACTCCAGAAATTGAGCTTTATTTCCTTCTCCCACTCCTCACGAGGTTTTTCCACGAATAGCCTGTCAAAGGTCCAGCCAACAACATTAACCAACACATCTATCTTGTCGAACTCATCCAATATCTTCTTGACCATGGCCTCAACCTGACCATCATCGGTTACATCTGTCTTGAGCGTTATAGTTCGGCCACCACCCAAGGCATTGGCCTCTTTGACCACTTTCTGTGCCTGTGCCTCATCTAATTCGGCAATTACTACGTTGGCTCCTTCCTTGGCAAAAGTCAACGAGATGGATCGGCCAATATTTGATGCTCCTCCGGTAATAACCACTGTTTTCCCCGCTAAACCTAAGTCCATTCCCCTCCTTTGTTTGATATTTTTGGTGCCATCTCAGGCACCACTACTTACATCATGCTGTAACCACCACTGACACTAAGGGTTTGGCCAGTTATGAAACTTGCCATATCCGAGGCCAGGAATATCACCCCATTGGCGATATCCTGCGCAGTCCCCAGCCGACGCAAGGCATAGCTTTTGGCCATTTTCTCCTTCGCCTCCGGAGGGAAACCTACATCGGCAATGAATTTCCCTTCTAGCTTGAACATACTATACTCGCTGACTTCCTCCGCACTGGTAGGAATAGTCATCCCCGGACAAACAACATTTAGCCTTATTCCATGACGGCCCACTTCTCTGGCTACAGCCTTGCTCAGGGCAATAACCCCAGCTTTACAACCAGAATAAACTGCCTCCCTAAATTCACCTACCCGGCCAGCATCAGAGCTGATGCTTACTATATTCCCACCCTTTCTCTCTATCATGTGGGGGAGGATCGTCTTAATGCAATTGAGATCACTGCGGTAATTCAAAGCTATTATCTTGTCCCAAAATTCTGGAGTAGTATCGGTGAACGGCATTAGATTATCCCAGCCAACCACGTTAACCAATACATCCACCTTGCCAAACTCATCCAATGTCTTCTTGACCATTGCCTCAACTTCACCAAGTTTAGTTACATCTGTCTTAATCACTATAGTTCGACCACCAGCACCGAGGGCATCAGCTTGCTTGGCTACTTTCTTACCTTGTGCTTCATCTAATTCGGCAATTGCTAGATTGGCCCCCTCTTTGGCAAAGGTTAAAGAAATAGCTCGACCAATATTTGATGCTCCCCCGGTAACAATCACTGCTTTCCCAGCTAAACCTAGATCCATTTTCTCCCCCCTTTCCGAAATATTCGCTGCCTTTAGCAAAAAATAGAATCTCCTCAAGTCGGAGAACTCAACAGAGGATTCAACGGCAGCATATCACTAGCAAGATGTTAGCTCATGCTGTTCCCCTTTGTCAAGGCTTGACTTTGAGTTCAAAGGGCAATAAACTAGCGGCGGTGTACTTTATACTTGCGCTAACTCTAACGGGCTACCAAAGTTTCAGCTCCCTGGAGAATACTGCCTATTTGTTGGGCAGCTAGATAAATCCCCAGAAGTCGCCGCATTTTCGTGGGGTAGTTTAGAGAGGTGGTGAGAGGCCAATGAGCATAGAGCAAATCGTGGCTATTGCAATCTTCGTGGTCATGTTCATCACCATTGTAACCGGTAAGGTACACCGGTTTATCCCTGCCCTTATCGGTGCTGGCCTTACCTGTATCGTGGTTTTTCTGGCTCTAATGCGAGAGCCCGGAGAGATTTATCATGTTTTGAATCTTAGTCAACTGGGTCAATTCACCTTCTGGGTACCCGGGGGAGAGAGGGTGGAGTCTCACGGGGTGAACTGGCAGACCATCATCTTTATCGGTGGCATGATGACTATGGTGGAAGGGCTGGGGGCAGTGGGCTTCTTCCGCTGGCTATGCCTCCATGTAGCCAGACTGGTGAATTACCGGGTGGTGCCTATCCTAATTGCCTTTATGCTGCTTTCAGGGTTTTTATCCATGTTCATTGATAGCATTACAGTATTGCTCTTTCTTTCTTCAGTAACCATTGAGCTAGCTCGATTGCTCAAGTTTGACCCGGTACCCATAATAATTGCTGAGATCTTCGCTGCCAACACCGGGGGCAGTGCTACCATGTGTGGTGACCCACCCAATATTATTATCGGCACTGCCCTGGGCTATACATTTACTGATTTCGCTGTCAATACTGGCCCTATTGCCTGGGTAGGAATGATTATGACCTTAGGATTATTCTTTGTCTTTTTCCGCAAGCTCCTCACTGTCCCCTATGGCCATAACTCAGACGCCTCCCCCACTCAATACCCTGAGCCTGGAGAGGCTATCACCAATCCACTTCTTTTTAGGATAAACACTGCCATCTTCATCATGGTAGTGATTTTGCTGGTTACCCATGCAGAAACTGGACTATCGGTAGCTTTAATAGGTTGCATCGCTGCCTTTTCGACTTTACTTGCTGCAGCAGCGCAAGCACCTCGTATCATCAGAATGGTGGATTGGCGAACCCTCCTTTTCTTCCTCGGTTTATTTGTTTGTGTGGGAGGGATGGAGGCAACCGGCGTATTGAAAATGCTAGCGGAGTATATTGGAGATATGTCGGGAGGAAATCTATTACTAGTCATTCCTATCATCCTGTGGGTATCTGCTTTTGCTTCGGGCATAGTAGATAACATTCCCTTTGCCGCTACTATGGTTCCGGTGATCAGTAGCTTGTCGGCTACCCAAGGCCTAAGCCTAGACACATTAGCCTGGACATTGGCTTTGGGGACAGACATTGGAGGTAATGCCACTCCTATTGGAGCCTCTGCCAACGTAGTGGGGACTGCCATTGCTGAAAGAGAGGGCTATCCTATAAGTTGGGGCAGGTTCTGCAAGTATGCTGTCCCGGCAGCGATAATGGTGGTCGCTATGTGCCATTTATTGTTGATTGTAAGATATGCCTAGCTGCTTTTTGACACCAGTGTTCGATCATAGATAGAATGGAGCCAGGGAGAGGTGACCGAGAGGCTGATGGTGCCGCTCTCGAAATTTGCCACCAGGTGTCCCAAACAGTGCTTTTACATATAAAACAGAACTTTTGCGTCAATTGCTAAAACCCTGTTTTGTATCTAAAATACCATCTGGTGCTAACCCGTTTTATTCAGTCCATTAGCAAATTATTAGCAAAACTCCAGCTTCATTTTGAATCTGCGAGTTGATATCAAAATTCTTATCGGTCTATCGAATGAGCTATTTTGCAGCTTGAAAGTGAAGCTGCGATGGTGATGGACAAGGTCAACAAAGAAGGCTATGCCCCCTTTGGCTCCCCGAATTTATCAATAGACAGGGCTTCTAGGTGAGTGTTTAACCTGCCTTGTGCTAAGAGGCGACAACCGCTCACTAGGGTTGCCAAGCACCGCTATCGCAATCCTATCATTCTCGCACAAGAGTGGCAAGAGGCTTTAACAGAGGGCAGATATACTTGTCCTGCTGATTTAGCTCGGCATATAGGCGTCTCAAGAGCAAGGGTAACGCAAATTCTGCGGCTTTTGAAGTTATGTCCCGAAGTGCTTAATGCAATGGCAACTCTCGGTGATCCCCTTCCTTCACCCATCGTAACTGAGCGTAGCCTTCGACCGCTTGTCGAACTCTCACAAGAAGAGCAAAGCCAGTGGCTCACCATCTTGATGAGGGGTGGTTGGGTGGACATCCTCTCCCACAGGGGTAATCTGTAGGCTTGTGCTATCCACCCCATCCAGAGCAGGAATTTGAGGGCACAGTTGCATAGGTTATCTTGAAAGGTTTAGAATGCTATTAAATTTGAAACTGCGCTTACAGTCTTTACTGGTTCGGTCGTGCTTTTGAGGATGATGATTGAGGGGGATAAAAAGAAACAGCCTCTCCCAGAAGGAAAGACTGTCAGACCAAGGATACTATCCTTGGCGATGCTAGAGGTATTATATCAGGGCATTCAACAGTTGTCAACTTTTGTCAGAAGGACGCTGCTCGGATATTGTCACAACGCGTAATCACCTATGTAGATGGCTTCAACCTCTATTATGGGCTGAAAGATAAGGGCTGGCGGCGCTATTATTGGTTAGATATTCCCCTGCTGGCGCAGAACCTTTTGAAGCCAGGGCAGAATCTGGTTTTAACAAAGTACTTTACCGCGAAGGTATGGTTGCCGTTAGATAAGCGGAAACGACAGTTGGCTTTTATTGAGGCACTCGAAACGCTCTCGGGTTTAGAGATATTCTATGGACAGTATCAACTCAATCCACGCAAGTGTCACCGGTGTGGCTATGAAGACCAGGAGTCCAAAGAGAAAATGACCGATGTCAACATCGCCGTCGAACTGCTCAGAGACGCCTACGAGGATAAATACGATGTTGATCTCCTCATCTCAGCCGACAGCGACCTGGTGCCTCCAATCCAAGCGGTCAAGGAATTGTTTCCTCACAAGCGGATCGTCGCCGCCTTTCCTCCTGAGCGCAATTCTTCTGCCTTGGCTGCTATTGCCCATGCCAGCTTCCACATCGGTCGCCGAAATATCGCAAGGAGCCTGCTTCCAAAGCAAATCGTGAAACCGGATGGAGCTATACTGCGCTGTCCCGATTCGTGGAAATAGTAGGGATACGACTGAAGCTGTGTAAGTCGCATATTTGTAATAGTTTCGAGATTGCCTTGTTCCACATCATCAGATCAGTACTTGAAAGCAACTGGCTTTAGTTATATGATAGCTACAAAACCCATCGCATTCACACCAATACGATACAGCTAGGAGCAAATCGTGTATGCTTCCGAAGTGAATGACAGAATAATACGTGATAGAGCCACTCGAATCTTCACGTACCTTAAGGAATTGGCGCGACTCAAGAGCAAAATCACGAGAGATTTGTTTACGTATGATGCGGTGGTATGGTTTCATGACGTGCCCGAGTGCAAGGGCTGCTTTTGTGCTCTGTCTTCCGAGTCGAGCGAGAGGCAGGACGGAGTATGGCTTGAGATCCGAAGATCAAAAGAGCCTCAGAAACCAGCTATACCATCTTCCTGTCTGAGATGGTTTGATGACGATTCTCATGCGGACCCTCTGGTTGAGCCGCGCCTAAGAGATGAGATCCCAACAAGTGACGCTTCAATACGAGATTTCACCCAAGACCCTCAATTACAGGGCACTCTATTCTCTGATCAATTCGAGCGATTGGATGATCATCCGGAGATACTACAAGAGTGGCAACTTTACATTCACGACGACTGGCTACCTTGGTCTGAAGCATACAGGTCATGGAAAGCAGCTAATGACCTCTACTTTCAGCTTTTCTCTATCTATGAGCAGCAAAAGAAGCTGGGGGAGCGCTACGAGCTTTTGCTTGGCTTGGGACTCCTGACTTGGGAGACACCGAGTAACCAAATCATTAGACGTCATATAGTTGTCGGAGATGCCTACCTTACCTTCGATGCCGATCGAGCCAAGTTTCAGTTGCAGGGAGCACCAGATGGTGTCAAACTTCGCTTTGAGATGGAAATGGTTGATCCAGGTTATCTGCCTGCGCTGGAGCAACAGAAAGAGATTGAAGATTTACTAAGTCCAATTCAGGAGTCACCTTGGGATAAAGCTGAACTTGACAAGGTTTTGCGAAGCTGGATTCAGTCAGTGAGTCCAGATGGGATGTACGCTGATTCACTAATTCCTCCCAACAGATGTACGAATACGCCTACTGTTACCTTTGCTCCAGCGATAATACTTCGACAACGCACACAGCTAAGCCAAGTTCAATGCTTTACCACCATTGCCGAGTAGATTGCCAGCGGTGGCAATATTCCTTCGGGAGTACAACTCCTCTGTGAAATACCTGAGAATGTTGCGGCAACCGGTGATGGCGACAGGTGGGTGGAGGGTGATGGGCCTGTCGACTACACCCTTTACCTGCCACTTTCCACAAATGAGGAACAAAAACAAATCGTTGATGAAATCAGGAGCGGGCGAGACATTTTGGTACAGGGGCCACCAGGCACAGGTAAAAGCCATACAATCGCCAACCTAATCTGTCATCTGCTTGCCCAGGGTAAGAGGGTACTGGTTACCAGCCAAACTCCTCGTGCACTCAGGGTATTGAAAGATAAAATACCCGGTGAGATAAAAGCTTTGTGTGTTACTCTTCTTGGAAATGATCAGGCTGCTCGTCAGGAGCTCGAGGGGTCAGTCCAGCGAATCAACCAACAATACTCTGAATGGAACCCGTCCAAGAGTCGCGGAAGAATAATATCGCTTGAATCGCAACTGTCTGAAACGAAGGAGGCTATAGCTGGGACAAATCGGCTCTTGAGGGAGCTGCGAGAGATAGATTCATATCAACACCAAGTAGCCAATGGAAAATATAGAGGCACAGCTCAGCAGATTGCTCAGCGGGTCAAGCAGCAGGAAAGCAAATTCGTCTGGTTAGTCGATGACATAGCAGATATGACTCCCTCTCCCTTGTCGCGCCCAGAATTCACAGAGCTGTTGCAGTTATACAGGGAGTTGTCTGACGAGTATTGTCAAGAACTGGGTCTGGAGCTAGTTCGCCGAGAAGACATCCCAGACGTCGCTAGCTTTGTCAGGATGGTAGATGATGAGAAGGCCGCCAAGAAAGACCTTGAAATACACGGCTCTCGCCGTCAATCATTCCGCTTTAGTGTCCTTGAACAACTGACAGACGACAATATAAAGACATTGCATAGTTCCATCTCTGGTTTGATTGCTAAAATAGGTAGTATCAAGGACAGATTCACATGGGTTCCTCAAGCCGTATCGGACATGCTCATTGATAATGATACGCCTTGGAAAGGGCTGCGCGACTTTATGGTGTACCACTTAAGTGGTCTACGAGAGAGGGCTAGCACTGTTCAAGCACTCGACGTGCAATTACCTGACTCTTTGAACAGAAAAACACTCCGAGTCGATGCCCAGGCTCTTTTAAGTCATCTGGAGGAAGGTGGAAAGCTAGGGTGGAGATTTTTCGCGCCGCAAGTGGTAAGGAGGACACGTTATTTAACTAGAGAAGTGCGGGTCAACGGACAACTGTGTTCGACACCAAACAACCTTACGCTTCTTATTACCTATTTGGACGCACTTGATGAAGTTGAGTGTTTGTGGTCAGCATTGCAGGGGAAAGACAAAAGGGAAGAAGGCTCCATACTAATACAGGTTGGATATCTCGAAGAGCGTCTCGAAGCTCTAGAGTCAATACTTGCGCTTGAAAACTATCTTAATTCTGCGAAGGCCCTGGTGCAAGCTATTGAGGGCCTGGCAGAGCCACAATGGCACAGGATGGAAGGACTTGAGGAAATGTTTCGCGATATTGAAGCTGTGGAATCCGAGCATACCCTTAAGCGTTCAAGAGCCGCCATTGAAGAGGCTATTCAGAAAGTGCGCATCGTGCAATCCAGCCCTGTGGGGCATAGCTTAAACCACGAGTTCCTCTCCGCTCTGGAGCAGCGCGACACGAATGCATTCGCTCAATGCCTTGATAAGCTCCTAACTCTTGAAATGGATCGAGAGCGATTGCTTAGACGAGAAAACCTCCAGGAGCAATTGAGCAGGGATGCACCGAGGCTTACTGAGCAACTCCAGCGCACATTTACTGTCGATGCATGGGATCACCGGGCAAGCGACTTTGAAGCAGCTTGGTCTTGGAAACAAGCCGATGCATGGTTAACCAAGTTCAACAAGGAACATGATAAGGCAAAGCTTGATACAGAATTGCAGCAGCTTCGTGAGGACGAACAAAGAACGATTACTCGGCTTGCTGCAGCAAAGGCCTGGGAGAATTGCCTGCAAAGCATGACAGAGCACCAGCGTGGCAGTCTCGTTGCTTGGGCAAAGACCATGAAAAGAGGCGGTAAGTGGACTGGAAAGTACGCTCCCATGCTACGCAGACAAGCACAACAGTACATGGATGAATGTAAGGAAGCAATACCAGCATGGATCATGCCCCTTTATCGTGTATTCGAAACAGTGAACCCTGAGCCAGGGGCCTTTGACGTCATAATTATAGATGAGGCAAGCCAGACCGGTCCCGAGGGATTGGTCATTCAGTATCTGGCGAAACAATGCATCGTGGTTGGTGATGATAAGCAGATAAGTCCAGAAGCTGAGTTCATCGAGCAAGGTGCAGTGAACTCACTGATTGCAAAATATCTTAAAGACATTCCGTTCGATAATCGGTATGACATACAAACTAGCCTTTTTGATCAGGGGGATATCCGGTTCCGAGGCAGAATTGTGTTACGGGAACACTTCCGCTGCGTACCGGAGATAATCCAGTTCTCCAATGATCTCTGCTATCGAGAAACCCCGTTGAAGCCTTTGCGTCAGTATTCGCCAGAGAGGCTTGAGCCAATAATAGTGCGACATGTAAAGGAAGGCTTCCGTGAGGGAACGGGGGGACGAGCTTTGAACCGTCCTGAGGCCAATACATTGGTTGATACACTGGTTGAGTTCTGCCACCTTGAAGAGTATGCCGAGAAAACCATGGGAGTGATATCGCTTCAAGGCGAAGACCAGGCTAAATACATCGAAAAAGAATTGCTTACTCGCCTGAGCCCCACTGAGCTAGAAAAACGCAGGATAGTTTGCGGCGATGCCTATGCCTTCCAGGGTGATGAGCGCGATGTCATCTTTCTGAGTATGGTAGCAGCGCCGAATGAAAGGATAGGGGCATTAGGGAAAGAGGCTGATCAAAGACGTTTCAATGTGGCTGCCAGCAGGGCCAGGGACCAGATCGTATTGTTCCATACTGCAACCTTGAATGACCTGCACCCTGACTGCATGCGACACAAGCTTCTGGAGTACTGTTCGAATCCTGTCCGCAAGCTACATGAAGTTGATCTCAGTAAGTGCGAATCGCAGTTTGAGAGGGATGTGTGCGAAGCAATAGTCAACAAGGGCTACAGAGTCATTCCCCAATACGAGGAAGCTGGTTACCGCATTGACCTGGTGGTACAAGGAACAAGGAGCGCACTTGCCGTGGAGTGTGATGGTGATCAATGGCACGGTATTGAGCAATATGAACAGGACGTGGCCCGTCAGCGTATATTAGAACGTTGCGGCTGGAGATTCTGGAGGATTCGAGGGAGCGAATATTACCGGGATCCCGAGGGCTCTCTAAAATCTCTCTGGACAACACTGTCGGAGATGGGCATTCTCCCCGAGGACAATGCTGGATTTTATACTGGGAACTTACGACAGTATAATCGATACGGCATGGCCGAGGATATTGGAGAAAGTCCTCAATCTACCGAAGGGAGTGAAGTAGTGGAGCCCCCAGTGGTAGAGAAGGAAGAACCAATAATGCAGGCACCAGCGCCTGCAGCCAGCACCGTTTGGCAACCGCAGATGGGGAGACAGAAACCAAACAGCATCACGCCAAGAGTAACCGAATCGGAAATCTACAATTACCCTTCGGAATTCTTTAAGAAAATAGCTCACTGGGGAAAGGAAGAAGAAAAGCTTGAGCCTTGGGAAAGACGTTTACTATACAAAATTGGCTTTTATCGCGTTAATGACTGGCAAATATCGGAGAAAATGGAGCGCCAGGCTCTCCGCATCATTCAGAAGGCGAACAAAGCTGGTTTCCCTAACACTAAAGGATAGGCAACCAACACCAAAGGAGCGAGCCAATGAATGCTCAGTCAACAGACGACCTGGATCGAGGATAATCGAAACCGGAGAGGGCTTTATTTAGAAACGCTTGAATCCCTTCATCCCTGCCTTTAGCGCCAGCAATGCTTGCCCGTCGCTCCTGCTATTCATCAGCCTAAGCAAGCCCTCTGGTGGCAACCTTCTCAATACATCCACCCGCTTATCATGCTCCTTACAACTCTCATAGGTAGGGTTATAGCAATGGCGACACCCGAAGTATTTGCCGCCCGGCGGTAAGTAGAGCTTGGCTGCTCACTGGCGGCAAGCCCTGCCATTGACCACCAGCAGGCAGATAAACCAGCATCTCTCACCGCCAAAATTGCAGGATGTGGTCACCGGTTCAACCTTGCAGTCCAAGGATAGCCTAAGCCTTTGTCGTGAATTATCCCACCCTTAACGGAATTTGTGCGACACAGGATATGCAAAATAGCTGAGCCTAGGACCATTCGCCCCTGCTAACCGATTACCAGCCTCGTTGATTATTAACTGCCTGCTTCTGAAGGAAGTTCTTGCGAACTGGCTGACCACCAAGCCGGGGGTAGTGGGGGAGGTAGTTCCCAGGGCAGGAGGGGTGTTTTCGTTCTTATTGGGGGATGTCTCGGCAAATATTCGCCTTTTTGCCCCCACAACCCCGCTTGGCAAACTCAAGAGATATAGACACTGGAGCTGCCTGCCGAGACGTCCTTTCTAGCTGCCGATGGCTTGCGGTAAGAACTCTTCAATAGGAGAGCTGAGAAACTGTGAGGGGCTCTTAAGCTTGTGAGCCCCTCACTCTAAGAAGGTATTGAAAATGCAGAAAGCGGGGAATCACTGAAATATCAAGTTGGCAGCACCATATTGCGGCCCTAGCAAACCGTGGCCAGCAAATTCGTTGTCGGCCGCGGAGAGAGTAGCTCTCTGCTAGACGCTCTAGCCAGATTTCACCACTTCAAGCCCACTTCATCGGCAGGAACGACTAGTACAGGCTCACTAACCCGCACCGTTTTGCCTTGCTGCATCTGATAAACTGCAAGGTACCTGACAAAGCATGGGTATTCGTCGGTCATAGTTGCTGGGTTAAAGAAAATCCCCTTTGTGTCGAAGTCTCTTATACTCGCTATGCCATCCCTGACTGCCCTCCCAGTCAAGTTGTCAATGCCAACTTTTTCCAAAGCTAGTCTCAAACCCTCAAACAGCATTATACTACCTACCCACCCCGGAACATAAAACGGTGGAACATCTTCCACTTCCCAACCACGATATCTCTTGCCAGCTTCACGCATCTCGATTATCCCTTCTAAATCCTCATACCCCACAGTTGTGCCTCTCCAGGCATACCACCCTTCTACGGCATCTGCCCCAGCCACCCGCGCAATCGTTGTATCCATGGTTTGTACACAGCCAATAAAGTTAATCCCCTTCTTTTGAAGTTCTAGCCTGTATGCATCCTTGCAGACAGTTACTATTGGCGATCCAAACAACAGATAGATTATCCAATCTGCTTTCTTGGCTGCTAGCCTGAGAAGTTCTGTGGATGTATCGATACACCCTGCGAAAGATACAACCTCATAACCGATCCACTCGACCCCTCCTATTTTAGCACAGTACTCAGCCATAGGTTCCACGCTGCTCGTCCCCGCAGGGTCCTCATAAACTATCCCTCCCACTCTGACCGGACGAGACTCAGTCCAATTTTCCTTTATCCATCTTATCGAAGAGGCCTGCTGCTGGGCCCAGTAAGGCGCGCCACAAAATACCCACTGAGGTTTCCCTGTTGTGCCACCTGGGGCAACACCAGCAATATTTACCAGGGGTATCTCATCCTTTTGCTGCAAAATCGCTATGACTTCAGTACTACACAGAAAGGCGACCTCTGCTATCGCTCCTGCAGCTTTGAATCTCTTATGGGTAGAGATCTCCTTTAGTCTCTCACAATGATTATCCTCCCACATGATCTCGATTGGGATTCCGTTAATACCTCCTTTGTAGTCGTTATAATACTTTGCGCAATCGATGGCACCTGCAGAGAAAGGGTTAGTTTGGGTAGCAATTGGCCCGGTAAAAGCAGTGCGGTATCCCACTTTAATCTTTCCTCCCGGTGGCTCAGCCTCACAGACCGGAATGGCACCTGTAAGTAAGAGCACGATGGAGAGTCCCACTGCCACCAGACCCAACCCAATCTTCTTAAATCGTTTCGGCATCTCCCCTCCTTTCATTGTTTTTGCTCACCTTCATCAAAGTAGGGTAATGTCTCTATTTTCCTGTAAAATCCCTCGCGTAAGTGCCTCCAACGGTTTAAACATTCTACACCGTCACGAGCTCTCAGTCTACCTCTTGCTTCTCGCCTCTGAACGCTCGCCTCCTGAGTCCCTCCAGCTCCCACCAGATGTCCGCTGTCATCTTCACACCCCTCCAACTGTGAGGAGCAGTAATCAGGCTGGCATAGAGCAGCCTTAGCCCAGAACTCTCGTCAGGAAAGCGAGGAATCACTCTACTCCTGCATTTTCCTCGCCGAATGTTCTTTCCAATAGCTTGGTGGCTTGGATTGTGCATCTGAGCATGTAGTCATTGCAGCAGGGGGAGGATGGTGGGGTGGTAATCTCCCCGCAGAAGCAGCTATGTGGGAAAAATATTGCAAGATGCCTCGGTAAATATTAGCTGTATTTGCCCCCACTACCCCCCCCTTGGCAAACTCAAGAGACATAGACACCGGAGCCGCCTGCCGAGAAGTCCTTTCTAGCTGCCGATGGCTTGCGGTAAGAACTCTTCAATAGGAGAGCTCAGAAACAGTGAGGGGCTGTCAGCACTAAGAAGGTATTAAGAATGCAGAAAGCGGGAAATAAGAGCAACGTTGAGTTGATAGCACCATATCATTACCACCCAGCAAACCACAGCCGCCCCCGACCAACGCCCTATGGA
>Ga0209345_10001597_pt1 | contig 26683 bp, 24 predicted proteins | sample Cruoilmetagenom7_FD_187294 | JGI IMG/M metagenome (GOLD analysis project Ga0209345, IMG submission 187294) | Oil polluted marine microbial communities from Coal Oil Point, Santa Barbara, California, USA - Sample 7 (SPAdes) (version 2) | ecosystem: Environmental > Aquatic > Marine > Oil seeps ...
AGTCGGCTCAATTGACCATGTACTAGCCAATAAAGCCGCAAGTAAAGCAGCCAAAGGCATGACTCAATGGCATATCAATACAATAGGAATGGGTTGGTTTGATTACAATCTTGAAAACCTATTCAAATCTAAATCTAAACCCAAGGATTACTACAACACCAGTCCATTTGCCTCATCTGACCATGATATGATCATTGCTGGGTTTACATTTTCTGATAGGAAATAATTAATCTGCTGAATATATTACTCTTAATTGAAGAGCATACAATTTGCTTCAAAAAAAAGAGGGTGATTGAACTTTCATTAAGTAAATAAAGTCATCGGAGTTATCACAATTAACTAGTATCTCTTAACTATAACCCATAGAATTCAATGACAATAGCATTTGCTAATAAATATCAAACTCATCTGAATCTAAATAAACTGGAAAGTCTTTCTTATATTTTTCTAATGCTGAAAAATCCAACTCAGCACTAATTACTTGTTGTTGATTATCTTCAGCAACAACTAAGTTCTCACCTACAAAATCAACAAAACAAGTTCCACCTGAATGTGAAGTTCCGAGCCCATCATTTCCGATTCGATTGACACCAATGACAAACGCTTGATTTTCAATAGCACGTGCTTTAAGTAAAGTATCCCATACATTTCGTCTTACTGCTGGCCAATTTGCGACATTTATCATTAAATCATAATCTTGTCTATTTCGAGACCAAACTGGAAACCGCAAGTCGTAACATACTTGTGGTAGTATTTTGATGCCTTTAATCTCAATTATCTTTCTTTCTAACCCTTGCGCCACAAAATCACTTTCTTTTCCGAGACGAAATAAATGACGTTTATCGTAATACTCAACCGAGCCATTTGGCCAAACCCAATAAAAACGGTTGGCTTTTTTTTCACCTTGTTTAACAAATACTGATCCAGCCACTACACAGTTATATTGTTTGGCTATCTGTTTTAGCCATACTATATCCCCACCACCATCTTCAGGTTCTTGCACCTTTGTTTTATCTAAACAGAATCCAGTAGAAAATGTTTCTGGTAACAGTAATAAATCTACAGGTTTGTTTTTCAGAAAATACTGATGAAGAATTTTTCCCAACTTTTCAAAATTGGCTTGTTTATCGAGCCATTGAATATCGTATTGAACTGCGGCAATTTTTAAAGTAGACATAATATTTCTGCTGCTTTCAATAAAGTGTCTTCATTTTTAGCAAAGCACAAACGCACGACTTTATTATTTCTGTGATATTCAGTTAATTTATCCGCCTGATAAAAAGGGCTCAATGGAATTACAGCAACTCCAATTTCTTTTGTAAGCCAATGACTAAAATCATGATCGTTAAGTTCTGAAACTCCAGTGTAATCCAACAGTAAAAAATAAGTACCTTTAGAAGGCAAAATTTCAAATCTTGATCCTTTCAAAGCCTCAACTAAAACATCTCTTTTTTTCTGATAAAACCCAGCAAGTTCATCAATGTGCTTTGGATGGTTTTTTAACATAGAAGCGATTGCATGTTGTGCCGGAGTAAAAGAACAAAATGTCACATACTGATGAATTTTTCTAAATTCAACCGTCAATTCCGTTGGAGCCACACAGTAACCCATCTTCCAACCCGTACAATGAAATGTTTTACCAAAACTGGAAACTACAAAGGCACGCTTGAACAATTCTGGATAGGACAAAACACTTTCGTGGCGCAATCCATCAAATGTCATGTGTTCATAAACCTCATCGCTGATGAGATAAAGACTATGTTCAAGCACTATTTTTTGCAATTCAGTTATATCACTTTTAGACAGTAAAGTACCAGTCGGATTATGTGGAGAATTAATGACAATCGCGCGTGTTTTGCTGTTGATTGTTTCCTTCACTTCTGACCAATCAATTTTATAATCCGGTGCATTTAGTGAAATATGACGACAACTACCACCAGCTAATTCAACTGCAGGTTCATAAGAATCATAAGCTGGATCAAAGATAATCACTTCATCAGCAGGACGAACCAATGTCTGAATTGCAACCCACAAAGCTTCAGTCGCGCCTGAAGTCACTGTGATGTTATTCATGCCGTCCACTTTTTGTTCATCAGGAACTTTAGCTTGATAGCGACGCTGCACCATCTGGCTAATTTGATTTAGCAATTCTGGTAACCCAGTCGAAGGGCAATATTGATTCTTGCCTTCATTTATGGCTTGATTAATTGCTGACTTGAGAAAATCAGGCGTATCAAATTCAGGGAATCCCTGCGATAAATTTATTGCGTCATATTGACTCGCCATCATCGACATTTCGGTAAAAATACTGGTGCCAAGATTTGGTAACTTAGTTTGAAAAGGTGTTCTCACTTTTGCTTTCCTTCTGAATATATAATTAAGTTAAATTAGTATAATAGTTTTTTTTGCCATTTGATTTTACCTTCACTGTAGTGCTTCATATATATAACAGGTAATGAATTCTCATAATATAAAGATAAAAAATAAAGTCCTGAAGAGTTAGCTATCATTGGACCTATTAGCCTACTGGCACCTCCATTACTTTTTATTTCATGTAAAAGCTTCCATATATTTCCAACTTTTCGATAATGGTATATGACACCAAAAGAGTCAAAATATGGACAGTCAACACTGGTACTTGCCTGGTTAACATTATTACTTGAATAACCTTGATTACCAGCTTCGACATATATGTCATCGCCATGCAGCTGTAGTTGGCTACCAAAACCTGCATCATTGTAGTAACCACTTTCTTTGGCATGGTTAGGCGGTTTAATAACAACTGGTTTTTGCCATTGCCCTGATTCATAATTATATATGTGGACTAATCCATTCAAACTGTCATTATTCTCTTTAGAAAAACGATTGGCTGATATTGATATCATATTATTTCCTACAACAACCACTTCACCAAAACTATCTTTTGAATTACCAATTTCAGGAGCCAAGATTTTTACAAGTAGCCATTGATTTTCAACCTTTCTATAAATCCTCACTTCGCCAAAACTTTGATTATCCTCCGATTTCAATGGGGTCCTATAACTTGTAGCAGTCATAGGAACTACCATTAAATCATCCATAACAATAACTTCTTCAATCTTCCTAAATACCTCAAGAGAGTTTAATTCATTAGTTTTTCTTTGAATTACGATTGGATTTTGTTTGGCCCATTGATTACCTTCTTTTTTAAAAATATTTATATTATTGGTTTCAGAATCATTTGAAACTGCATATAAATATTCTCCATGAATAACTATTGATTGACCAAAAAAGTAATTCTCATCTAGGTTTCCGTTTGATGATAGAGCTTTTTTGATTTTTTCTAAGTGATTTATACCAACTTCTTTATCGGTTTCCCATTTATTAAGATTGATTTTATCTATCAATAGTTGATACCAATATTCGGCAATTTTGATAAAACCAAATATTTCATTCTCATTAGCTTTAACTAAATCTGTATTAGCACTACTATCATGAATTGAATCAACAACATTCATACTTAAATTATTAAGTTGAAATATATTAATTGATTCAATATATTGGTCATTGATAAATATTTCAGTTGGCACTACCAACTGAATAATATTGTTTTGTTCTGAGAATTTAGCTTGATTCCAGTTTGAATTATAAAAGTTGTTTTTTGCAAGTCTTGTGGCATGTTTATTTAAATGTTCTTGGGTATAAAGGGGAAATGATTTGGCCTTTAGTTTAAATACAACTGACTTGTTCTTGTTAGGATATCCTGAAATACTAACCGCATTATCACAACGTGAACCATACCCAAAAAGTTTAACGTTTACACTCGTTTGATTGCTTAATTCATGTAGGGTTTTACCGAAATCACCAGTATCGAAATTTTTTGATGTATAACCTGGAACAGTTGCACCTCCTTCGCCATCAGAGTCATTATGATACTTTAATGTAATTTGTTTAGCAGAATCAGGTAAAAAATCTGGTCTTTTAATTTCAAATGACCATTTAATATTTCCTCCAGTTTCAATCCATGTCTCTTTCAAAAAAGGTAACCACTGTTTGGTTACTTGATTCTTTTGAACAGAAATAACAGGCTTTGTTAAATTTATTGATTCACCATCGATATCTATGCCAATTAATTTTACTTCATAGAAATGCGTCTTATCGCCATGAACAAACTCTAATCTAGTTTTACCATCTTTTAAATAACTTACAGTCCATTCAATTGGAGCTTCAATGGATTTTATTTGTTCGTCAGCATTAACATTCCAACCTAAGAAGATACCAATAAAAATCAACCCTTTACAACGTATAAAATTTATTACTTTTTTCATCAATAAATAATAACACAAAAAATATTTAATAGCTGGATTGATTTAAGAAATGAGCAAGCAGTAGTTTGGTGGCATTTGACTAGCATTACTATTTAATTTCTTCAAATTTCTAGCCGGCGAATTCTTGCTACATTCCTTTTTTCCTATAACAACATCAACAGTTATTTAATCAATGCGGTCAGAGCATTTGATTCCGTTGAAAAGAATTGGGGCTGAAGTCACTGTGATGTTATTCATGCCGTACGCTTTTTGTTCATCAGGAACTTTAGCTTGATAGCGACGCTGCACCATCTGGCTAATTTGATTTAGCAATTCTGGTAACCCAGTCGAAAGGCAATATTGATTCTTGCCTTCATTTATGGCTTGATTAATTGCTGACTTGAGAAAATCAGGCGTATCAAATTCAGGGAATCCCTGCGATAAATTTATTGCGTCATATTGACTCGCCATCATCGACATTTCGGTAAAAATACTGGTGCCAAGATTTGGTAACTTAGTTTGAAAAGGTGGTTCCACTTTGAGTTTCCTTTTTTAAAATTATTAAATTAATATATTGCAGACAAGTAATTCAAAAAACTTTTGGTAAAAATAAAACTATAATTTTTTATTCATTTTTTTTGAGCTTTTTGTAATTCATGCTTGAACAATTGAGTAGCTTGAGACTCAATTTCTTTAGTTTCATCATTTAGATCTAATGCCAAACGAAACCCTTCTAATGAACCAATCCAATCAGCAGATGGAGCGCCTCTGTCTCTGGTTGTGCCACCAAGCCAATGCCAACTACTTCCTCGTAACATCTGTTTTTCACAGTTGCCAGTTAACCAGGCAGAACCATCATCAGGCGCTGCTTGATAATTGGGGTTGCTACAATCTTGTACAAATTCAGTGACATTGCCAATCATGTCATAAATTCCAAAGCCATTGGGTTTATACATACCAACAATATTTGTAAAACCAGACTTGTCATTACAATTTGCAATACCACCCATCAATTCAGTCATTTTACCATGATAAGTGGCACCATAATGTTTTTGCGCACTTTGTTCAGAGCTAATATCTGCAATATTTTCATATTGACAAATTTCGGTTAAATTTGGGTCATCACCAAAATATAGTTTAGTATCACTTTGCGCTCTAGCAGCGTATTCCCATTCGGCCTCGGATAATAAACGGTAATTTTTTCCTGTTACCTCTGAGAGCCACTTAGCATAAGCATTAGCTGGGCCAAAACCTATACATACAACGGGATGAAAATCTTCTGTAGAAAAATCATTATCAGACCATGATCCTTTTGTTACAGGCCAAGGTTCATGCCAGTTTTTAGTTGGTTGGTGACGGCATTGGTCAGGTGTTTTGTACCCTGTGGCATTAATAAATTGTGCAAACTCTTTTACTGTCACCTCATATTTACCGATACTAAAGGCCTTTAAACTAACCTTGTGTATCGGTGATACTCTTGCTCCTTCACCTCCCATCATAAACTCACCTGCAGGAATTGTTATCATTGGAGGTTCAATTACGCTTTCTTTGGCTATTATTGATCCGTTGATACAGAAAAACATAAAGGCTATAATTTTGTTGCTGTTTATCATTATTTTAATTCCTAAATATTTTAATATGATGACTTATTGAATTTTAATTCTTTTTTATTTAAATACTGAAACTAAGATGCATTTTAGTACCTAATAGTTCATTTTAATTAATAAAAGAAGTAAAAATAAAATTAGTGTAAATATGCTAAGTGGATGCAGGTACCACATTATCAATCCAACGATTAAGTTTTAGCATTCTATCGCTATTGCCATGCGCTTGGTTTTAATACCTAACATTGCACCTTTGAACCATAATGGTAGGTTTTTCCAGTTTTTTGTTTTCTTAATTTTTTTACAATCATTTAATTTTTCACGCTAGTCTGTGCCGTAATATTAGCGTCCAATATACATTGGCAGTGATGAAACGGACCTGATAACTTACCGACAGAACCAAGTTTTCTACTTAATTTTTAAAAATTAGGATATTCATCTAACAAATCATAGAAGGTAATTTGAATTATTTTAAACAAATATTTATACAAATAGCTAATTTCTTTCTATTATTTGTGTATTGGCTTCCACTTATTGGATAGTTCTATCAAATATGCTATTGATTCTCTAAAATACATTTCTTATCACATATTGAGCACCATGAAAAAAACTTACAAACTTACTCATCCAAAAATCAAGCCTGCGCGCTTAATTGACTCAGTTAAACATGACGTTAAAAAATATTTAAGAAGAGAACGCAACAAAACACTACCTAAAGGTGTGGATTTTTGGGATTTTGACTGCAAATATGGAACCACAGAAAAAGAAGCTGCTGTCATTCATTTATCAGCAATTAATAAACATATTGATGAAGCCGAAAAGAACAACTTAGAATCTTTCTACCTAGAAATCTTGGTTAAACCAGGTTATCGGACTAAAAAAGACAGTACAGAAACCTAAAAACAGGATACCTTAGGGTATTTTGAAACGTAATCTAACAAGATAAAATATTATCGCTTAAGAAAATGATTTATGCTGTATACATGGACATCAGCAGCATCTTTGGTTAAAGTATTTAGAAAACTACAATAACGAATACAAAATAAATGAGTGAATTAAATAGAGTCGAAGTTGAAATTAAAGATCAAATTGCCCATGTTAAACTAGCACGCCCTAAAAAGCACAATGCTTTGGACATGCTTATGTTCAAAACTATTGTACAAACCATAAAAACACTCAAAAAAGACCGTTCAATTCGCGCTGTCATCTTATCTGGTCAAGGACCTGATTTTTGTACTGGTCTAGATGTTAAATCTGTAATGAAATCAGTAAAAGGTCCATTAAAATTATTGCTCAAACTGAACCCTTGTGGATCGAATTTAGCACAAAAAGTATCCACTGATTGGCAAAATATTGGTGTTCCTGTCATCGCTGCTATACATGGTCGTTGTTGGGGAGGTGGTCTACAAATTGCTTTAGGCGCTGACTTCCGTATTGCCACAGCTGATGCTTCATTATCAATAATGGAAGGTCGTTGGGGTTTAATTCCTGACATGGGTGGAACATTGGCCTTTCGTGAACATTGCAGAATGGATATCACCAAAGAACTGGCGATGACAGCAAGAATTATTGATGGTAAACAAGCCCAACAAGCTGGTTTAGTCACACACGTAAGCGATGACCCATTAGCAAAAGCGTTAGATTTGGCCAAAGAAATTAGTCAACAATCACCTGATTCTGTGGCAGGGGTTAAAAAGCTCTATAACAAAAGTTGGTTTGGCAGCAAAGGCGGTGCTTTGATGCGTGAATCTTATTATCAATTAAGAATTATATTGGGTAAAAATGGTAAAATAAAATCTTACAACCAAACCCATAAACCTGAAGAACACAAAAATTTCGTTGATCGTAAAAAATGGTAATTTAAAGCTAATTTATAGACCTATGAAGTTATATGGACCCTACTCAGTATCAAAAATTTAAAAATATTGTAGCTACAGCACTTGAGTTACCCTCAGATAAAGTGAAAGATTTTTTAGATGAGCAATGTGCTAATGATAATAACTTGCGCCATGAAATTGAGTTGTTGTTAAATCAAGATATGCAAGATGATTTTCTTGAACAAAGTTGCGTAGAAGTCCCCTCAAAAGAAAACAACAAACCTCTCCTAAAAGGTCAGATCGGAAGAATCGAATTGGACAACCTTATTGCTAGCGGAGGAATGGGAGAAGTTTATGCAGGCACAGATAAAGTCCTAAAAAGAGCTGTAGCTGTCAAAGTTATCAAATCGGGAATAAGTTTATCCAGTAAAGGGCGTGCTGATTTTTTGAATGAAGCACAAATATTGTCAAGTTTACATCATCCAAATATATGCCAAGTTTTTGACTTTTTTGAAGAAGATGGAAAAGACATTCTGGTATTAGAATTAGTTGAAGGAAAAACTTTACGCCAAATTTTAAATAATAAACAAAAGATTCAACCTCTGGAAATAGCCAAACAAATCATAGCTGCGCTTGTAGTTGCCCATGAAAGAGGAATTATTCATCGAGATTTAAAACCTGACAATGTCATGGTGACTGATAAAGGCATAGTAAAAATACTTGATTTTGGTTTAGCGCGTTTTGATGAGTTTAAAGAAGCACCAACTTCACTTGATAGGAATAACAATCAGACTCAAATTGCTGGCACACCAGGATACATGTCTCCTGAACAAGCCTTAGGGAAACGATCAACTACAGCAACGGATTTATGGAGCTTTGGTGTTTTACTTTGTGAATTGATAAGTGGCACTCAACCACATCCGAAAGATTCTACCGTCAATGAATTATTAGAAAGAACCAAAATTGCTAAATATGAAATCCCTTCTAGTCTAGGTTCTGCTGAAACAAATTTAATCAAGCAATTACTATCGGCAAAGGCCAAAAATAGACCCACAGCTAGAAGCGTATTAAATGAAATTTCACGTATTCAAGGCCTTCCTAAGACTAGATTTAGATGGTTTCTAGGTGTAAGCTTATTTGTAATTTGTTTATTTTCAATCTGGAAATATACCACTGACTTAACGGTACAAAAAGATAAAGCGAATTTAGCACGTATCGAAGCTGAAAAGTTAGTAAACTTCATGTTGCATGATTTACACCCACAGTTAAATTCATTGGGTAAACTTGGATTACTTGAATCAGCTTCAAAAGAAGTACTCAATTACTATGACAATCTAGACCCCAAACAAAGCTATCGAACCTTAGATAAGCAAGCCTTTGCTTTACTAAAAATATCATCAGTATTTGATGCTCAAGGAGAAATTCAAAAAGCTTTAGATACGTTATACAAAGCCAGAACACTATTTAATCAATTATTGATTGAACAACCTGGAAATAATAATCTACGCCTAAACCATGGGCAGACTTTGATGAATATTGGCGAATTATTATCCATTACTGGCAATTATAAAGACTCTGTTATTGAGGCAAATATGGCCGTAGATATATCAGGTCAATTAATTATAGATTTTCCACCAGAAACAATTTCTAATGTAACCCCAAATGCCCATGATAGGTGGTGGTTACATTTGCGCTCCTTATACTTGTTATCTGACACCTATCGACGTAAAGGTGATTTAAATAAGGCCATTGAAATTTTATCTATTGCAATGAATTTAGCTGAGCCAGCGCTTAAAAAACTACCCTCACTTGCCAGTATCTATGCCGATATAATTTACATGCAATGCAACACTAATTATCAAATACACGTAAACCAAGAAGTATTAGATATTTGCATTAAGTCAGCTAAATTAAGTGAACAATTATACAAAAATAAACCTGATGATTTTCGATCAACTTTTGTGCATGCTATTGATCTCGGTTTTTTAGCGAATATATACCGTGAATTGAAACAGCCACAAAAAGCGATAAGCACGATTAATAAAGCCATCGAATTATCCAAAAAACTCAATCAATGGGACTCAGATAATCAAACTGTTGAAAATGATTTAGTTAGCAACCTGAATGTCAAAGGTCAAATATTGTATGAACAAGGAGAATTTCAAGCCAGTCAGGTTGTATTCGAAGAAGCCTATCAAATAATTATTCGATTAACTAAAGATAATGAAGAACTGCATTTCGCTCATAATAAGTTGTATACTGAGATATACCTTAATAAATTAAAGAATGCTCAGGTTACAGCAAATTTTCTAAAATCTAAAGGTATGAAAACCCGAGATCTGTTAGCTTTATTTACCGAATTAGAGAATAGAATGAAAAACAAACTGAATGAAAAATAAATCTATACAAGTTACATTATTACTGAACCGCTGGCAAAATGGCGATCACGATGCCTTGGACGAACTTATCCCACAAGTTTATCAACAACTTCGAGAACTCGCTTCAGCTCAATTAAATAGAAATAAAAAGAATAGTATCCAATGTACAGAACTGATTTCTGAAGCTTATATTAGATTGATTGATGCAACAGGTGTAGACTGGAAAAACCGCACCCACTTTTATTCAATGGCTGCACGTACTATGCGACGTGTATTGGTCGACAGATATAGAAAAAGCAATGCTAATAAACGTGGCAACAACAAAACATTACTCACATATAATGAAGATTTGCAGTCAGGCTCCTCACAAGCAATTGATCTTGACAATATAGAACAAGCTTTACAAAAACTAGAGAAATTGGACACACTTCAAGCAGAAATCGTTACATTGAAATTTTTCGGAGGCTTGACTAATAAAGAAATAGCACTTGTACAATCTGTATCCGAAAGAACTGTCAATCGTGATTGGTCTGTGGCAAAACTTTGGTTATATCGAGAATTGCAGGGAAGTTAGTTAACAACTCTCTTAACAAGACAGCTTTCACCTATAAGAATCTAAATTTACGGTTATTCATTGAATAAAACTACGATATATATTAACCCTGCGGCATAATATCGTAATTCAGGACTTCAAGAAATTCTCATATCAAAGAATATTATTGTAGGGTTAGTTAATCTATCTCAAAATAATATGATGCTGAGATGGGGGTTTATTGAAGTCCCAACTTGTTGATTTTATTATGAATGGTCTAAGTCTATTCGCCCTTGGACTGCGTTATTAGCATTTGCTTTAGAATGACTAGGACTTCATACTAAAGCCTTGCCAAGAACAAATAGGCTTAGACTGAATTTACGGTATTATGCCGCAGGGTTAATAATTATTAGTTCAATCAGTTTACTTAATTTTAGTAACTATTTAATAATAAATTCGTTTTACTTTTTTAACTATAACAATTGTACCTGATATGAAAATTTCCAGAGATTCTTTTTTAACACTTTCTTTGTTTTTAATATTAACGGTAGCTTTTTATATTTTAGGTTATTGGCTAATATTTAGGATGGGTAGAGCCACGCCCTTAATGCTCTCTGTAGGTATTGCTGCAATATTAACAAGCTTGATTCGAAACAAGAAAATGTCTTCGTTGGGTTGGGGTTGGGGGACTTGGAAATATGCCTGGCTGAGTTATTTGATTCCATTTGGTATTGTTGCTATGGCTTATATTGTGATTTGGATAGCTGGATTCGGCCATTGGTATAATACTGAGTTTATTCTCCAACAGAAATCTAACTATAATTTGGCAGAATGGAGCAACTTCTCAATTATCTTATTTCATTTATTGATGACTGCAAGTATCACTTTCTTCATCAGCCTACCATCTGTATTAGGAGAAGAAATTGCATGGCGTGGGTTTCTAGTACCTGAACTATCTAAATTTATGAATTTCACAGGTGTTGCCTTGTTAAGTGGTTTTATATGGGCAGCTTTTCATTGGCCGCTGATTTTCAAAGGTTTATATGGAAACTCAGGCACCCCACTCTTTTATCAAATAGTTATTTTTACAATTTTTATTATGGCAACATCCATGATAATGACTTATTTAAGATATAAAACCAACAGTGTTTGGAGTGCTGCAATCTACCATATGAGTAGTAATGCCTTTATTCAAAAATTTTTTAACCCTATGACTTTAGAGAATCAAAAGTCCGTATGGTATATTGATGAGTTTGGTGCAATATTAGCAATCATTGCTTTAATTACTGCTACCTACTTTTGGAAAAAAGGCCGCAAAGAATTTAATCACATCAATTTATTAAAAGAAAAACCTTAAAAAGAGTTGTCAGAAGATCCAGTCTATAATTAATCAAATCTTTATCTATTTAATTAAATAAAGCGAGTGATAGACTCGCTTTTTTTTGCCCAAATAATGTTGAGTTTATAATACAAATAAATTCTTAATTTGTTTCAAATCTTTATTTAACGCGACCTGCTCTTGAGCATATTTAGTCGTTAGCTTGTTTTCAATTGATATTGAAAATTGAGTGGGATTAATTTTTTTATCAAGTAATAAAGCCATGTTATTATTTGTATTAAATTCCAGTTTTTGTTGTTCATGTATATTAACGTTTACCATTAATAAAACAGCCGCAGCGACTAAACCGGAAGGAATTAACCAACGAAAAGTACCTCGTGAATTATGGCTGTTTTTTTGAAAAGAAATATTTTGACCGTGAATATTAATGGAAGCAATTATTTTTGAATTAATCATACCTAAATCATTGTTCGCTACAATTTTTTTATTTAATAATTCTGCGTCCTTTTTTAACTTATTTTCTATTTTTTGAAATTTTTTAGTCATTTTGATTTCTCGAATTATATAAAATCTTCAGATAAGCTTTGAATAATTTCATTTTTTAGCAATTTCTTTTTGCTTCGATATAAACTTATTTTAACCCAACTTTGGCTACGTTGTAATATTTTTGCAATCTCCTTGATACTAAATTGTTCAACATAAAAAAACCATAAAACATCATAAGCATCTTGTTTCAAAATTTCTTTTATATGAACCCAAATATTATCTTTTTCTTCAGTATTTGAATATAGCTCGATATCACAAGTCTTTTTATCTATGGATTCAAATTGAAGTTGGCAATAAAGGTGAGTCTGTTTCTTTATCAGTCTTTTAGCAATAGTAAATAGCCAAGTACTAAACTGCCACTCAGGCTTGTAGCTTTTTATGTATTTAAAAGCACTAATAAACGTCTCTTGTAACACATCTTCAGCATCTTGTTTGCTGTGACACCTTGAAAACAAAAACTGATAAAGACGCAGCTGATACAAAGCCACCAGTTGTGAAAAACTACTGGTGACTCCTTCTTGGGCCTGTCTAATCAGCTGCTGTTCTTGCATGAGATCTTATTAGTGAATGTTCTTTTCTGCAATCGACTTAACGATTAAATTCGTTTCTGCACTTGTAGTGATGATGATATTGAAACCATTCCTCTGTATATCCAAGTTGCTCATTAATTGATTATGTAATTCATTATCAGAGACATTAGACAGAGCATTTAATGCAATCAAACCATTTAACACTTGTAGGACTTGAGTTGCGGTGGCGTCATCATCGGTTGTTAAAGCAGCTTCAAGAATATATGAATCCTTATCTTCAATAATACTAAATGATACTTGAGATACTTTTTTTAGAATTTCGGAATTCATCTTCATATTGCCTTTATCTAATTTCATACCTCCATGTGCTAACGCCTGTTGAAGATTAACTATCACTGAAAACAAACCACTTTGGCTTATGTCATTAACATTGAATTTATTTGAAATCCAGCTTTGTGTATCTGATAAGTCACGACTAAGCATGATTAAATTTGGCTGTAATTCCGTCACATACAATTTAATATCAGTTTCATCATCTATTGTTACTTTTTCCTCATAGCCTAACACCTGTATATTCTTATTGATGTCAAATTGGTGAATGGGATGATCTTTGAAGTAGATAACTTCTTCGTCTAATTTAATATTCTTATGATTAAATAGATCTTGTCTAGATTTTTCAGTAAAATCACCTTGTAATAAAACGCTAAAATCACCGAAACCTTCATTGTCACCATACAATGTGATTTGATTCACTTGTTGATGAAATTCTGCACCAAAGAATAAATTTATCATTTCATTGACTTCTTCATCCTCAATTTTCATTACAGAATTTAAAGGACCTTGTTTTAATGTGTCAATATCAACATTCAGATACCAGCTGGCATCATTCATGTTCACAGCGTTAGAATTAAAAGCAGCTAACAAGCTAGCAGAAAGGAATAACGATTTAATAGTTGTTTTGATTTTCATATTTTTCTCCATAGAAAGATTTAGTTTACGTTTTCTTATAGAGATAAAAAGTGTCAAAAGTTACAATTATTTTGTATTAATTAATTTTTATGAGGTTTAGAATTCGCAAATTAGGTGATTCGTAGAAAAATGGTAGCTATGATTAATGGATATCCTGGTTCAATATTACCAAGGCTATCCATTATTTAATTTACAATTATTTATTTTGTATGCATTCTTGTGCTTTTTGTACATTTTCAGATAGGAATTTATACAATGTGGTTCCAATTTTATCTTTATCTAGTGCTTGTTCCATTTGCATTAAAGACTCTTGGCTGCAAACACCATTAAACAAGTCCCTAGCATAAACTTCTTTATAATAATTATCTCTTGTACTGTTAACAACCTCTAATGCATCTATCATTTGCGGCATTAATTCATCTTGAAACTTGCCTTGATTAGGCGGAAACAAAGAAGCCATAGCAACACGTTGATGCGATAAAGGTAACGGAGCTTCATCTTCCATAAAATACTTAAACCACTTATCTTTAACTGAAGCATCAGCTAATGAGGAATCAACAGCAATGACTGAGAGCCGACCTGACTCTGTTGGATCTGACTCTTTCTCTTTGGATAAATATAAGTGCGTTTTTTCATCTCCAAGAACAGCTAGTTTTCTAATGATACTCCACCGATGTTCTTGATTTAGAGATAATGATGGTAAATTAACTTTATTATTTAACATATCTTTTAAATGGCCCTTTCCTTTGGTACTTCTAACGACACTAATATAATACTCCAATCGAATCAATCGTGTACTTTTACTACTTTGTCCTTGGGTAATTTGTTGCCATAACATTGTTTCTAATTTGTCACCTGCCTGTTTGAAAGCAATATTGCCTTGTCTTTCATACGTATCAATCTTACCGCTTAGAACACTTAATACTTGATTGATGATTCGGTCATTTTTTTCTTTGTATACAGCATCAATATACTTTTCAAAGTCTATATCCGAACTACCTAATACCGAAGTCCATAACATAGATTTGAATAATGGATCCTTTGTTTTAGCAAGAGCTTCAAATGCATTGTGTTTACTTTTATTATCTAGTTCAACCTCTGTATAACCCCAACCTTGGAAATTTGGATACACAACATAGGGACAATTAAAGCCTATTAATTCAGGAATATCAGTCTTAGCACCTGATATAAAGATTGGTTTTACCGCAACAGGCTTCATCTCTTTATCTTGACTATCAAATAAAGCTAATTGTAATCGTTGTGAACGCAATGTCGCGAAGCCTTCTGGATTAAATTGATGGATTTCAAATCGATTGACCTTTCCATTATTACAAGAATAATCGGCTTTTATTTTATTGACACCTGCATTATATAACCAATCTTTTGACCATGAGTCTAGTTTCAAACCAGATTGTGATGACTGAGACTCTACAAAATCTGATAACTCTGTATTTCCCCAAGAGTGTTGTTTTAAATACTTTGATACGCCTAGCCTAAAATTTTCTTGACCAGTATAATGTGATAATTGATTGAGTACCGAAGCACCTTTATCATAAGTTATCGTATCAAACACAGCAAAAAAATCATCCGTGCTTGGAACAATTATTTCAATTGGATGTGTACTCACTTTTTTATCAGCATTAATCGCTGACAAATTAGTATTTAAATAAAAATCATGCCAAAGATCACTAAATTCTGGTAGATTTGAGACGGCTATTGATGCCATTAAAGTGGCGAAGCTTTCATTCAACCAAAGTCCATTCCACCAATTTTTTGTCACTAAGTTTCCAAACCACATATGAGCCATTTCATGCAAAATTATATTGGCTCTGTTTTGTCTTTGAAAACGACTTGATGGGCCTCTTTGTATAACATACTCTGTAAAAGTCACTGCCGCTACATTTTCCATGGCTCCAATATTAAAATCAGGAACGATAACCTGATCATATTTTTCAAATGGATAAGCTATATCAAAATATTTTCTATAATGTGACAAACCCATCTTAGTAAAATCGAACCATTCTTTAACAGGAACATACTCAGCTAATGACTGTCTGGAAAACAACCTTATAGGAATATCTCCAGCCGTGTCTTCCCATACTTTATAAGGTCCAGCATGTAGTGAGAAGATATAACTTGAAAATTTCTTGGAACGTGGAAAATGCCATAATCTAGATTCACCTTCATCAATGACCTTATCCTCTAAAACCGATGAAATAACTTGCCAGTTTTTTTTAGCGCGTACCGATAATTCATAGGTAGCTTTTAAATTGGGTTGATCAAAATTTGGAAAAAGTTTATTGGCATAATATGGCCAAAGATAAGTATATAGGTAGGTTCTATTATCTTCAGGTTCAACAAACCGATGTAAACCTGTTCCATCTTGATCATATTGATGACTGTAATCTACAATTATCTTGTTACGACCCTTAATCAGCGAATCAGCTGATAAGGTAATAAAGTAACCACTGTAATTAACCGCTTGTTCTTTGCCATTAATCACCGTTGAATAAACTTTCCCACCAGAAAAATCTATGGTCAAATCATCATCACGATCTTTTAAATCAAATTCAATTTCAACTTGCCCTGAATAAGCATTAACCTTTGATATCAAGTCAATATCTAGCGTATATTCAATATTTGAAACCCGCAATTTTCTAGCGTTGGCATGCTTTTGTGTGAGCTTATCGGCAATTTCTCGTGCGGGCCCTATATTCGCTTCCACTTTAATTTGAGGTGTTGTTTTTTTCGTTACACTGTTCCCACTACAACTAATCAACACCACTAAGCTACAACTTAACAACCACAACTTTATTTTTTTCATATCTACACACACAATATATTTACTTAATGAATGAACTTATTCATTTTTACCTCTAGTCTATCCCATATTGATACATTTAAACAATTGTACTACCCCAATATGATTATTTCAGATGAAAATTTAGACTCCTATAAAAACAAAAGTGAAATACAATAGAATTTTGTTGTAGCTGAAAAATAAGATACAATAAGTCTAGAAGACCTAGATTGATTAAAGTTTCACACGTGAGGAGTGAGTTAGTGTCTAAATATATATTAGCATTTGTTTTTACTGTTTTAATTTATTCTCAAGCCAAAGCTTATGAAGCTGGCAATGCTTTTAAATCGATTGATGAATTCTTTTGGGCGATTTCACAGACTAATCACAAAGATATGAAGGCACTCGTATCAGACACCTTTATTTTGTTAGAATATGGAGAAGTGTGGTCAATTAGTGATTTGATTAAAGTTGTTAAACCAGTTGACTACGCCAGAGAAAATTATTTTAGTATTATCAACATGCATGATCATGGTAACCTTGTAACAGTAAATTATTGGAATAAAGCAAATTTTAATAATTCAAATTACAATCAAACTGTTATTTGGTTGGAAAGTGCAATAATAGAAAAAATTAAGGGAGAATGGTTAATATCACAGTTGCACTCAACTAGATTACCTCCGGGTAAAATCCCAAAGGATGTAGTCTATACAAAGCAAAAAAGAAAACAGTCAAAATAACACGATAATAATGTATTTTTAAAGTCTAAAAAAAGAGGGCAAACTTACCCTCTTTCAATTCACTAAACATTGAGTTCTTAATATTTTTATATAAGCCCTTGTTCTGCACAAAATTTTGTGAATGATTGGGATAATAATGTTACATCTACATCAGGTGAAAGTGAAGCTCTAACAATATAATCCTTATCGTCTTCTTTTGTTGTACCTTGTGTCGATGTGGCTGGTATCGTCCAATAACTTCCTTTAAGTTGGCCATAACTAACGCAATTCTTACAGTCGTCAGGATGAGCATTTATCATAAAATCAATCAATTTTATATTGAGTTTTCTTTGATGCTCGCTACGTTGTTGTGCTGTTTTACCTACTGTTGGCAAATCGAGTGAAAAGACTGATGGCATAAAACCTTGTTGTGCAATTTCATCGGTAACGTAATAGATTTTTGATTGCGGTAATAAGTCTTTAATATAATTAACGAACTCACGTGTCTTTTTATAAGCCTCAACAATGCGCTGTGGCATTGAAGGCATGTTTTCAGCCAGTGTGCGTAATTGATGAGAATTAGCTAGGTTGTCAGATAACACTAAATGATTTGATATAAGCTTCAATAAGTTTTCAGCAACATTATTTACCGCACAATATCCAGCAATACAACGCCCACCACTAGGAAACTTTGAACCACTGGCAAATGAAATGGTTTTAACATTTTTTAACTCGCTATCTTGTCCGAGTAACTTTACATTTGGGCAAAACGTCTGATCTACCATAAAAAATGGCTCTACCGCCAATTCATCATTCGGTGTCTTTCTTTTTTCTGTTAGCACTTCGCCTAATTTTTTCATAGCAGGCACTTCAACTCTGGGATTAGTCGGAATTTCTGCCAGAACAATGGGAACACTATCATTATCGGCTACAAATTTAAGTGCTTCATCTAAACTTTTAACTAAATCTTGGCCACCATCCACTAGCAAATCAACAATCCCAACATTGGGAATCAAGTCAGCTATGCGTCGTGATTGGTCATTGGTTCCACCATAACAATTGGGTGGCAATATTATTTTAATGGATTTATTTGGGTATTGTGTCATTGCATTTTCAACAAATCCCATCATTATTGCATACTGAATTGAAAGACCACTTGATGCGACTAATGGTGTTAGTTGACTACCAGTATTTTCCTTAATACAATCAACAACAACCTGTTTATCTTGGCTTTGACTTTCATTAGTTGAATTATCAACAATTCCACTCTCTTCACAACTCGCTATTTCTTTTAAGACTTTTAACGCATTCACTGGTGTCATTGCGATTGTTTCACGTCTTCTGACATGTTGTACATCATTTACAATATTTTTAATATTTAGATTGTGTATAATCATTGCACAACCAAATAATGGGTGCAAATTGATTGTCACATCACTGTTTGAATTTTTATTAAAGGGAGTTATGAATGATTGTTGCGTAACAAATATAACTGTACCATCCGTATGTTGTGAAATTTCTGTTGTGTTTTTGATTTTATGTAAGCTAAAATTATAGCCATAGATCTCTTTTAATCTAGACTCATCGATTAATGGCGATTGCTCGCCGTTATAATAAACATATGTCGACTGACCACTTAGACTATTTTTTCTTAAGAGTGACAAAATAGGCATGGTCTTTGATGAAAAAGTTATCACTTGATCATCAGATATATTATTTATCTCTGCCAAAACCCATTCTAATAAACTAGATAATTGGTGACCTAACCTTATATAGTCATAAGCCGTTGGTAACTGCTCTAATTGTTCTGAGGAATATTCCCCATTATCAAGCAGTTTTTTTAATTCAACAAGAAACTCTGATTTCGCTTGAGGCTCGTTGTATATATCCAAACGATGCGTGGTTAAATCAACCCAACTTTGGGGTATTTTTTTCAGTAAGTTATTTACTGAATCTATAAACGGTTTATTCGAATTCACTTTTTGTTCCTTGATTTATTATAATAATTTTTATTTAAATACTTCATTCAAATAAGCAGCAATACGCACTCCACCCTTTGTTAACTGTTGTTTAACAATGGGAATGGCTTTGTAACGATAATTATAAAACAAATTTTCTTCTTCGGTGTAGAGCCCCAATCGCAACTCTGTACTTTCTGCAATCCATATCCTTGGGTCAGTTTGACTCCATTTTTTAATTGAATTTTTATTTATTTTGCGGTTTAACTTATCTGTCCATTCTGTATAAGATAACTTTTGATTGTCAATTAAATGCTCATCCCAAACACGGTGCAAATTCGTTTCTTCATTAAAAAACTTAATTTTAATTGAATTCCCGCCTCGATCTTTATCTGTGCCAGAATGAAATGGTTGATGTAAATCTCCAATAATATGCACGATGAACTTTAACGCCAATTGTTTCTCTTCTCGACTCGAGTCTTTACTTTTTAATTGCTTAGAAAACATTTCTAGTGCAGAAACCGCATCGCCTTCAGGTGGTGCTTTTTCATAAACTTTTCCTTCATGAACATTAACATAATGCCAGGGAGAAGCTGTTTTTTTCCAAAACTCACTGGGATTTGAACGCATTTCATCAGAAAAAGTAGAAACCTCAGCTAAGTCCTCATTGACTAATAGTTTATTGATCACTCTCTTAGCTTTCCAAGACAAATGTTGTTCTGCAATTGCGGCTGTGACTCTATGACCTGTTTGTCCCCAACTAAAGGCCTGGAAACTTAAGGATAAGGATAATACTGCAAAGATTAGTTTATTCATATTGATTGTCTTGATTTGGTGTTTGGAATTTGAGAAGCTAGTATATACCAAGAAGCGTTTTTAGATAATTAATTATTGAAATTTCATTCAACTACAGGAACATTACATGAGTAAATTAAAAGATTACATCCCTGAAAAAGTTTGGCAATGGAAAACTGAAAGTGGTGGGCAGTTCGCTAACATCAACCGTCCTATATCTGGTGCCACGCATGACAAAGCATTACCTGAGGGCAAGCATCCGTTCCAACTTTACTCATTAGCGACCCCTAATGGCGTTAAAATCACAATCATGTTCGAAGAGCTTTTGGCTGTTGGTTTCGAACAAGCAGAATATGACGCCTATTTAATTAATATCATGGAAGGCGATCAGTTTGGCAGTGGTTTTGTCGAAGTAAACCCTAATTCTAAAATTCCAGCGCTGATGGACAATAGCACACAACCACCTACCCGATTATTTGAATCTGGTGCGATGCTTTTGTATTTAGCTGACAAATTTCAGGCCTTAATCCCACAAGAACTAACCCAAAGAACTGAGTGTCTTAGTTGGCTATTCTGGCAAATGGGAAGTGCTCCCTATTTGGGTGGAGGTTTTGGCCATTTTTATAGTTATGCACCTGAAAAAATTGAATATTGTATCAATCGTTTCACCATGGAAGTAAAACGTCAGTTAGATGTTTTGGACAAGCAACTTGAAGGCAAAAGCTTCATCTGTGGTGAAAAATACACCATCGCCGATATCGCCATTTGGCCCTGGTATGGTGCTTTGGTGCTGAACCGTGTTTATGATGCCGCAGACTTTTTATCCGCAGATAGTTATAAGAATGTCATGAGATGGGCAAAAGCCATCGATGAAAGACCCGCTGTTAAACGTGGAAAAATGGTCAACAGAAGTTGGGGCGACCCAAAAGAACAACTACATGAACGCCATGATGCAAGCGATTTTGAGTTGAAAACACAGGATAAAATTGACGCACAATAGTTTTAAATGTGAAACTTAATTAAATAAGCAATCCTTTTTTTACTTATTTAATCATTCAAACGACTCTGAAATTGTTTTAATTAGATGTATTCTTAAACTTCATAAAATCACGTCATGAAGCATTTTATCGAAATCTTAATGTTTTATTCACCAAACGTTCACATTGGATAAGTTATAGTGGACTTACTTTTTCATTACTCCCCCAACCCAGTTTACTGGGTATTGAAAGAAGCCCATAGAGATTTTCATTACACTCTCTTACCCTCTGTCTCTATGGGTTTCGATCATTTTTAGAACATTCTTCAAAATTCTTAAATTTTAGTCAACTTTCCCAAATGACTTTTTCTTTTAGCTCTTGTTCTAAATAATGGTTAAATTTCGATTCTATATCCGCTCGTTTTATCTTCATTGTTGGCGTTAGTAAATTGTTCTCAACTGTCCATTCTTCTTTAAGAACAATAATGTGATCTAATCTTTGATGGCTTTCTAATTGTGCATTGACTTGAATCAAAGTTTTCATCAATGACTCTGCCATTTGCTTGGATTCAGTTGTAATGGTTTGGCTTAAAACTACTAGTGCAATGGGTTGTTTGCGACCATTTCCAAAAACACAGACTTGTTCTATGTCATTATTTCTGGCCAACAAATTTTCTATAGGTGCAGGGGCTACATATTTCCCTTTGGCTGTTTTAAATTGCTCTTTGACGCGACCAATAATTTGATACACACCATCTTGATTCACAGACCCCATATCACCAGTATGAAACCAGCCATCGGTAAAACTTTCTTTTGTTGCATCAGGCTGGAGATAATATTCTTTGAAAACGGCAGGGCCACGAATTAGAATCTCTTGGTTTATACCTATTTTCATTTCAACACAATCACAGGCTTTACCAATCGTTCCTAACGAACTTTTTTCATAAGGAAAATTACTGCATGAAAGTCCTGAAGTTTCTGTCATACCCCAACCTTCTGATATTGGAATACCTAATCCATCATACCATTCAAGCGTACTTGGAGAAATGGGCGCTGTGCCCGATCCAAAACATCGTGCTTGATTAAAGCCTAAGCCTTTGCGAATTTTTTTAGCGACTAGCTTACCGACAAACGGAATTTTTAATAATTTTTGTAATTTTATATCTGGAATTTTATTTAAAATTTCAATTTGAAATTTATTCCATAATCGCGGTACAGAAATAAACAAATGTGGTTGTGCAATTTTTACATCATCAATAAAAGTGTCCAAACTTTCGACAAAGAAAACTTTACAACCACTATAAAATGATACATTTTCAATTAATGCCCGTTCGGTTATATGTGCCAATGGCAAATAGGACATAAGGTGATCTTGATTTCTGACACCCATCAAATTAACCGCTGTTGAGGCAGCTGCTGATAAATTGCCATGTGATAACACCACACCTTTTGGTTTACCTGTACTGCCTGAGGTGTAAGCAAGACTAAAGATATCACCCAACTTGAATTCGTGAACTTTTTCTATCGGATCATTTTCAAGTAAAGTCTTCCAATTGTGCTGCCCTTTTAATGTTGGGTATGGATAGGTAATCCTTGGTATTTCTGCTTCAATCCCTGCATCTGCTTCATCAAATTCATCTAGTTTGCCAACAAAAACAACCTTGCAATCACTCTCTTTAATGACATAGTTAATGGTTTTTCGGTTTGCCGTTGGATAAATCGGCACCGATACCATTCCTGCCATCATGATTGCTATATCACTGATAAACCATTCTACGCAATTTTTAGACATGATTCCGACTCTATCACCTACATTTAGACCCATTTGCAATAATGAATTGGCAATCCTTTTTGCCATATCATCTACTTGCAACCAGTTGAAAACCTTTAACTCTCTATCAATAGGTTGATGTAAATAGGCTTTATTAGGTTGGGATTCAACCATTGAAGAAAATTGTGCTAAAGGTAGTGTTTGTTTCATTGTTAATTTCTATTGAATTATGAGGATGTTAGTCATTAATTATTGTCTTTGGGTTTAACTTAAATAAAATTTAATGACTCAATCCAGCTAAAAGAGTTAGTCTGATTCTATCAGAAGGTCTAGATTAATTGGACAGAAACAAATAAATTAAAAAACTGATTAAAATAACAGTACTTATAACTGTATAGTATAAAATAAATTTTTTATAGGCATTACTGAGTTTTTTTATCGGCTTAATAAGCTTATCATTTGCAACTCTGTTGGACAGGTTATTATTGAGATTTGTAGATTTTTCAACAGATATAACAACCAAACCTATTTGTTCTAAATTAGAAATAAGATTCAATGATTTTGTTAGCTCCACCTGATCAAACAATATAGCTTCTTGTCTAGATTGTAGAATTGCTAAAGCGTGTTCAGGTGTTGAATTAATAATCAAAGCCAATTGTGCTGACGTATTTCTTATATCAAGTTGAGAATTAAACTTTCCTGTGTATATAATTTGAAATTGGTTTTCCATGGAATTTTATTTATTAGTAGCTATATAGACTACCTTTAATTACCTTTATTTAATAGTAAAATTTTGCGCTACTATTGAATGAGATAACAACCTCTAGGTTATATTTTTTACTTGTTCACTTTTACTAGTAGTTATATGATGGATATTTAAATAAAGAGTCATTGTTATGATTACTGTACATCACTTAAATAATTCACGTTCGCAACGCATTCTTTGGATGCTTGAAGAAACTGGTGTTGAATACCAAGTCAAACACTATCAAAGGAATGAGAAAACACAACTAGCACCTAAAAGTTTATTTAAGGTTCACCCTTTAGGTAAATCTCCAGTGATTACGGATGACAGTGGCAAATCTGAGATTACCATTGCCGAATCTGGAGCGATTATTGAATATTTAGCCAGTAAATATTGTAAAGATCTCATTCCTAGAAAAGGCACTGAAAGTCAACGCCAATACACGTACTGGTTACACTTTGCTGAAGGGTCATTAATGCCTCAATTATTATTGAAGCTCATTTTTGATAAAATTAAAACATCTCCCATGCCATTTTTCATTCGTCCAATTGCTAAAGGTATTGCCAATAAAGTATTGGGCGATTATGTTTTACCCAATGTCACCAATAACATGAAATTTATCGAGATGCATTTAGGACAAAACGAATGGTTTGCTGGAAACAAAATGACAGGAGCGGATATTCAAATGAGCTTCCCTCTAGAAGCCGCATTAACTCGCATGGATTCGAAGGACGTACCCAATATCAAAGCCTATGTGGATAAAATACATGCTTTGGATGGCTATAAAAAAGCGATAGAAGTTGGTGGCCCTTACGATTATGCTTAAATTTTCAGGTTAAGTAACTTATTCAATGTTAAATACTTTTTTCATAGGCAATTGATAACCAATTAATCACTTCATCATCAATATCAGAGATGCTTTGTAATTGTATTCTATGTGTACACATTGTGCCAAATGGACCAGAATTTTCTAATCGCCCTTTTACTTCAACGTCTTTGAGTTTTAAACCCAAGTCAATCCTTGTTTTTGTTGCTGGTTTTATCAAGGCAAACTGCCTTTTACGAATTAAACTAACGCTGCCTTTTTTTGGTGTGGTGATAATGTCTTTGCCGAATTTTTCAATAGAAGAGATAAGTGCGGTGTAAATTGGCAAAAGTGATTCTTTGCCAATGTATTGATTAGCCACTAGATCTTCCGGCAATTCATTCTCTTGTTTTGATAAAGTAACAATAGTATTAGCGAATCCATGTGTCACTCCATACTCTGTTTTTAAAAATTTAACCGCTAGCATATGCTTTTCAAAGCTTTCATTTTTTAATATACGAATCCACTCTTCAAGATTCTTACCTGTTTTTTCAGGCATATTATCAATCATAGTTTGTAATGCTTTATCCATATTTTTCTCTTGTTAATAATTTATGAAAACACATTTAGCAAGCGTTAAAGTTTTTATACTCTAACAACTGCATTAATAAAATTGCTGCCATTTTCAGTAAATAACCAAATAAAAACACCTAAATTAATTAACACAGTTACTAAAAATGTTCGTTTAAATTCTGCTTTACTGGACTTATGTCTTAATTTGTTCTGTGCATAATATGCACCTGGCCAACCGCCAATTATGCTAATAATATGCAGCGTACTTTCTTTTGTACGCCACCTGTTATTCTGAGCGGCTGACTTATCAAATGCATATACCAAGAAGGCAAGAATGCTAGCAATAAAATATATTACTGAGATTTGATATGGTAATTTCCCCAGTATTGTAACCATTACAATAAGTACACAAAAACCAATTGTCAGATTAACACCAAGATTTTGACTTCTTATGCTTTTTTTCCCCTGTTTATTAGTGTTATTAACCAATCTGATTTCAGAAGCTTTATAACGACCATCTCTTCCTTTAATTTTTTCATACGTAATGATATCACCGTTAGATGGTCTAGGATAATTTTTGACAAATGATTTTATATGTACAAAAGACCTATCACCACCTCCATTTGGCTCAACAAAACCATAACCTTTATTATCATTCCAGTTAGTAACTTTACCTTGAAAACGCATTGAGGTTCCAAGTATTTAAAAATGAGGTAAAAATAAGCATAATTAATTTAATTTTCACTATTTTATTTTGTTTAATTAAAACTTAATTCTATCACATTAATACAGTGGTTAATAGCAATCATGATTCACATAACAGTAGTTAAAATTTAAACAATATAAATGAAATAATAAACAATTGTTTAGTATTAGGATAGATTTTTTGGATAACTTTTTTTAGTTCATCAAGACTCATGTTTTCTTGTTGTGCATGTGATTTATTGAGTTGCTTAAACTGAATCGATTCAACAGATAGAATTTTTAACTTTCCAAATTTTTTTTGGTCTTCAAATGTGAGTGCTTGAACCAAACTTCCTGGGAAATAGTGTTTTTCAGCGGTATCACGAATAGTGATTGTTTTCTTTCCCGATAAAATATCAGCTTCGAATCGTTGATAAAGTGTGATGCTTTCCATTGATTTATTTAACACTATTTATTACTTCTTTTTCAAAGCGTTGTTGTAAATATTTTTCATCGAGTGTCTTGTGCCATAGCCCTTTTTTTTGCCCTTTATTTCTGGCTATTTCACCTATTCTACCAGGGTTAAACTTCATCAACTTTTCTGCTTTATACGCTGCAATTGGGTCAGTATAAGCATGTTCAGGCGTAATGATCGACCAGTCTTGTTTACGCAATTCATCTACCAAGTCACCAATAAACAAAGCAGAAATATCCATCTCATGTAAAAGCAATACCTGTTTAGGAGAACGACCTAAATGTTTAACTGCCATTTGCTCATAGTATTGGATACTTTCCATCATCACACTGACATAAAACTGTCTTAATGCATCATAATCAATCTCAACTTTATCCTTAA